>JAEEGL011347385.1_pt1 | contig 41256 bp, 33 predicted proteins | sample 9134231 | NCBI WGS metagenome assembly JAEEGL01 (sample SAMN16246548, study PRJNA631951) | gut metagenome | biome: gut microbiome; feature: rumen; material: fiber-attached | host: Bos | place: Iran: Karaj | collected 2018-10
GATTTCATTTTTCGATATATACTGCTCCTCAAACTCCCAAATATCCAAAACAGTACAGTATAGATTTCATTTTTCGATATATACTGCTCCTCAAACTCCCAAATATCCAAAACAGTACAGTATAGATTTCATTTTTCGATATATACTGCTCCTCAAACTCTCAAATATCCAAAACAGTACAGTATGGATTTCATTTTTCGATATATACTGCTCCTCAAACTCCCAAATATCCAAAACAGTACAGTATAGATTTCATTTTTCAATATATACAGTGTGCCAGTTCGCAAAGCCACAAAAATAGAACCACATAGATTGATTTTCTCAATCTATGTGGTTCACTGCCACTAACATTATCCTTCTACTTTGGAACAACCGATCTGGTCTTCGTCCATTTTCCATATTTAGTACTAAATTGTCCAATACTAAAGGCTCTCATTCGGATATAATATCGGTGTCCTGATTGCAATCCCGTTACGCCTGTTCCGTCATATTGACTTCCTTGAATCGTATGGGTGTAAGTAAGGTTTTTCGGAAATTTCTTGTTTTCGGAAACCTGCAATTGATATCCGCTGCAATTGTTTTTGTGCGCTTTCCAGTAAATATTAAATCGTTTCTTCATGCGCTCAACCTTTTTGATTTTTACAGTTTTCACACCTGATGAAGTCTTTTTCTTTGATTTCTTTGCTTTTTTAATCTCAATATACTGATATTTCTTGTATGTCTTCTTTGATGGTTTCTTCTTGTTCAGCATAATTCGATTTGAATTAATTCCGGCCCTTACTGAAGGTGTGTAACCTTTTCCAAAGGAAGGAATCTTGTTAAATGCTCCGGATGAACCATAAGAAGTAACTTTGGCCGATCCCTTTATGGTGCATTTACAATTATACGTAAATATTCCGTAAGACATTCCGGTGGCTGACGTAAAAGCTTGTGCGTTAACTTTTGCTTTCCCACCGATTGTCAAACTGCAAGATGTAGAAATACCGGCATTCAAACGTGTTGCATCATTTGAAATCAATGTTAAACTTCCGTTTCCACTAATACTTGGTTTCGAAGCACCCATAGCGGGGCAAATTCCATAACTATACTCTGCATTTTCCACATATGGAACAAAGATATTATTGGAGCCAATCAATTTGATTTTAAAAGACCCGCCCCTCACATTATAATAAATACCACATACATATCTGGTGCCTGAATCATTCACCGTATGTGCATCCTGAATTAACGCGTTCTTTAATATCAACGTTTTCTTGGAAGCGTTGTATTTTACGGAGCCACCGTCACGCAAAACATCCTTTGCATTCTGGGAAGTAACTTGTACACCTCCAACCCAAACATTGTAATTTTTTGCTGAAACAGAAGAAGTATTCCACCACATCAACGTTCCCAAAAACAATGCTACTACAACGACTTTTTCCATTGTTTTTTTCGAAATGATTTTTGCCATACTCAATCCTCCTTCCCTATTTTACCGTAACTTTTACGGTTACACTTTTTGTTACGCTCTTATAAGTACCGTTTCCTGATGCAGTAATCTCTACCTTCAACTGATACTTTCCTTTCTTCAAACCTTTCTTTACGGTAATCTTTCCGTTCTTTGCCACCTTGAAGAATTTCTTAACGTTCTTCTTACCATTCTTTGCAGAAGCCAATTTGTAGGTCACTATTCCAATTGCATTCTTTACTACGAAAACTTTTTTACACTTCAGCACCTGATTTTTCTTTTTCAGTTTTTTAAACTTAAGACTTGCTTTCTTAACCTTTACGGAAAGTGTATTTGTTTTCTTTTGCACTGTCGGTGTTGTCTTTTTTTCAGAAGTACTGCTCTTTCCCAATTGGATGCCATTGTCTGTAATGTGAGCATTTCCACCAATCTGTGCTAACACGTCCTTCACTGATTCCGGCAATTTACTCATTGGAATTACTTCACCGGTACCCGCTTCGTAAATATAGAAGTTTCCGGAACCGTTAATGCTTCCACTATTTTCAAACCAATAATGATCCGTATTGTCATAATTGATGAAACCACAATAAAGATTTCCGTCAAGTTTCATGTCTGCATCTTTATTATTGATAATACTTCCGCCCATCTGACTTTTGATGCTGGCTCCCTTTTCAACAGTAATCTCACTGTAATTATCAATATTGCCACCCTGCGTCGTAGCAAGCAATCCGCCAGATTTCACTTCAATAGTTCCATGATTTTCAATTCCTGCTTCTAGTTCAGCCCCCTTGTTTACAATGACTTTCACACCTTCCGTCACAATGATTTCTGCCATGGTTCCAATAGATTCACCTACCGGAATTTCAACATTTCCCACAAGCTCAACAATGGTATCCATATTGCCCGGAACATTTTCGCCTGCAACAACACGCTGTGAAGTTGTAGTATTCTTCAATTCCTCAAAATTGGAGGCCGTTACCTTTTTGTAAATGTTCACATCTTCCCAATTTTCAAACCGGCTAGTCTGTCCCAGTTGTGTCATTATCTGCACAATCAGGTCATCCATATCGGAAACCGGCAGCTCCTCATGAGATGCTTCAAGTAGTATCAAATCTCCGTTTCCGACTACTGTTCCCTTATTTTCAAACCAAGCTACATTCTCATTACCCATTCCAATGCAAGCACAGTCAAATTGTCCATTCAGTTGGATGGTTCCCTCCGGATTATTGACAATTGTAGTTCCAAAACGTGATTCCATTCTGGCACCTTTTTGAATATCAATCGTGCCATAGTTCACAGCTTCGCTGCCCTGAGTTGTAACATATGATCCACCAGCTTCTACTGTTACTGTTCCGTTATTGATTTTGCAGCAAACTGCTTTTCCACCGTTTTTAACAAGGATATCACCATTATTCGTGTTCAAATCCGCTTCCGTTGCACCACCGTCATTAATAATCACTGTACCATTATTAATGACCTTGCTGTTTGCAACCCCCTCACCTTCATAGGATGGCCAAAAACTTCCAAGTTTTCCTCCCCTATCAATTGTTAAGGTAACGCCTTCTGAGATTGTTAAAACCGTATCGTTGTAATTATTGATATGACCCGGATCCAGATAAATCATACAATCTTCATCAATGGAAAAACTTGCGATAATATTGATTGCATCAACCGGAGTCTCCTTATTTAATGCAGATTTCAATTCTGCCTCACTGGAAACATTCAATGTTTCTCCGGCAAGCACTGTAACCGATGGTAATGTAAATGTGGATAATACCAGTGCCACTGATACTACTACGGATGTCATTCTTTTCATATAGTTCCTCCTCTCAACGTATGCAAAAAAGACCGTCTGTCCCCCCGGCACACGAATTCCTGCACTTCCACTATTCTAATAATTCCGTTCTAAAAATGTAATATTATTATACCATTTATTTTCATACAAAAAAAGAACCACATAAACTGATTTTCTCAATCTATGTGGTTCAGGCTTTTATTTTTACCTCAAAAATTATTTTAACAGTTTATCCAAATGCTTATCTTCACCGATTACGACCACATAAGCGTCTGCTTTTAACGGCTTTTCGGCGTCAACATTTGTAATAACTTTTCCGTTCTCTCTAATGGCAATCACATTAAGGCCATATTTTTTTCTTAAATTCAACTCCATCAGTGTTTTTCCAACCCACTGTTTTGGAATAACCGCCTCAATGATGCTGACGCCTTCTTCCAAATTAATAAAATCACGAAGGTTTCCGTATCGTAATGTTTTCGCGATTTTTTCACCCATTTCCTCCTCCGGATGCATAATAATATCTGCTCCGACTTTTTTCAAAATTCTTCCTTGAAGCTTATCTTTTGCTCGGGCATATACTGTTTCAACGCCCATTTCTTTACAGGCAATAATCGCCATAATACTGGCTTCAAGATTTTCGCCCAGCGTAATCACGGCAACATCCACGTTTCCGATACTTAGAGATTTTAACGCATCAATATCATTAACGTCTACCTTCACGGCATAAGCCACCTTATCGGCCATTTCATCAATAACTTTCTGGTCATTATCAATAACAATAACCTGACCTCCGCTTTCGGAAAAACGTGTTGCAACGGCTTTTCCCATTCTTCCTAATCCAAAAACTGCAATTTCTTTTACATCCATTCTTTTGTCTCCTTCATCAATCTATGTATTCCATTCTTATCCAATCACAATCTTTCTCTCCGGCAACTCCGTTTCTTTTGCACGGCTTTGTCTTGCTGCAAAAGCACTTGCCAATGTAATCGGACCGATTCGTCCCATAAACATCAGAAGTATAATAATGAGTTTTCCAAGGACCGAAAGGGATGACGTAAAGTCCATACTTAATCCAACGGTACCAATTGCCGAGAATACCTCATAGGCAATAATCTTAATGGACACCCCTTCCGTTTCCGTCAGCACAATCATTGCAATAATTGCCGACAAAACGCTGATGGTTGCAACTGCTAAGGCTGTTCTGACATTTTCTTTACTGATTCTTCTGCGAAAGACTTCTGCTTCTTCTTTTCCTCGAATGACGCTCATCACCTCAATCAGAAGAATTGCAACGGTGGTGGTTTTAATTCCACCGGCAGTTCCTACCGGCGAACCCCCAATCAACATAAACACACACATCAGCATCGATGTACTTGCCTTAAATCCGGTTTGGGTAATGGTACAAAAGCCTGCAGTTCTTAAGGTTACCGACTGAAAAGCTGCCGCCAGAAATTTCTTTCCAAAAGGCAAGTCCCCAATACTCTTCGGATTGTCATATTCCAATCCCATGACAATGACAACACCCATAACCAAAAGAAAAACAGTCATACAAATTACAATTTTACTATGTAACGACAATCGTTCCCAGATTTTTGACGGTGTCAGTCCCCCCTTCGCAACACGCTTAATCAGGTCAACGATTTCCCACCATACAATAAATCCAAGACCGCCACTGATGATAATCAGCATAATAACAATATTGAAATATGTATCTCCCACATAAGGCATCAGGCTGGAATCTCCCAGCAAATCGATTCCCGCATTACAAAACGCTGAAATGGAATGGAAAATCGAAAAAATGATTCCTCGTTTCCAACCAAACTGTGGAATAAATCGTACGCTAAGACCAATGGCTCCAATAAATTCAATCAGCATTGTCGTCTTAATTACCCTGATAACCAAAGCAACCATTCCGCTGGAAGTATCCAAGTTGTAGGATTCCTGTATTACCTTTCGGCTGGCCAAAGAAATTCGTCTTCGAAGCAATGCCAAAAATCCTGTGGCAATACAAATAACACCAAGTCCTCCCAACTGTATTAATATCAATATTACAACTTTTCCAAAAGCGCTCCAATGAGAATACGTAGGAACCGTCACCAATCCTGTTACACACACTGACGTAGTCGATGTAAACAGGGAGTCGACAAAAGAGGTTCCTTTTCCATCCGCCGAACTAATCGGCAATGCCAATACCAACGCGCCAATCAGTATTACCGATAGAAATCCCATAAAAATAATTCTTGGAGTATTATTCATCCTTTTCTTTATAAAATTGATCATAATTCTGCCCTTCACTCACCTTAAGTCTTCTTACTTTTTCAATAAAGCAATCACCCGATCATAATTTTCCGGAACATGTGGAAAACTGCACTGAGAACAATCTTTCACCTTTTGATCCCCACATTCAATATAGGTGGGATTTCCCGGACAGTGTTCTTCCCGATACATCGGACAATAACAAAACATACAGTTAAAGTCCTTTAAGCCCTTATGGCAAGGGAAATATTCGCAATCCCTATTTTCAAAAAATTTATAAGAGTTCTCCATGATTTTTTCTCCTTACATTGTCTCACCTAACCGGTAAGCTTCCTGCAACGCCTCTTGGCTGACATCACCTTTTTCTTTTGCTCCCCGCACCAGTACCATGCCGCCGTCTTCCAGCCGAAAAAACCGAAGTACCATCTCGTACTGTTTTATAATCGGATCAAATAAATCCGGAAGGCTTGCTGCTCCCACTAAAAGCAATGCCAATTTTTTTGTTTGAAATTCATTTCGCATTGGTGTATGAAGACGGTCAATCATTGCTTTCAGTTGTGCACTGATTCCGTAAAAATAAACCGGCGAAGCAACCACAATCACATCTGCAATCTTCAACTTTTCATAGATTACCTGCATATCATCTTTTTGGCAACACTGATGTCCTTCCCGTTCAAAACAGGTATTGCACCCGATACAGGGATTTACCTGATAATCTGCCACGGAAACAATTTCCACCGTATGGTGTTTCCTTGCCCCATCCGCAAACGCTGTTGCCAGCAAATCCGTGTTTCCGCCTTTTCTCATACTACCGACTAAAATAACAATGTTCATTTTCTTTCCTTTCCCTTAAAAGAACATGGCAATTGCCAGGAAACCGCATACCCAATGAATCAATGCACATCCCCAGATGTTCTTCTGATATTCATAAACGATTCCCAAACCGATGCCCATTACCAAGGCTCCCATCATAAACGGGAAACCATGTGGAAGGTGCATTAAGGTAAACAACAAGGATGAAAGCAATACATTGAAAAACTTCTGCCACTTCACTTTTACCAGAAAGCGAATGGACGTCTGTAAAACACCTCTTGCCAGAAATTCCTGCATGACAGCAACGGCAATATAAGAAACCGCTTTTGACCAGGTGCTGTCAAAAAATCGCTCGTTCATTGCATGACCGCTCAGATGCAATCCTAAATTGATTAAAATCATTATACCACAGGCAATACCAATAATCGGAAGTACATCCCGAATGGACTGCAGCAGTTTTTTCGGAGTAGCGAACACACCGACATCCTTTAGGGACAGACTGGACAAAAACAGTACTTCCCAAAACAGTACAAAGGAAATTCCTTCAATTACCTTGGTGTATACCGATGGTCTGTAATGAATGTGCAGTGTAAATTCCAAAAGGCTCCAGGTAAACAGATACAGACAAATGCTCAGTACAATTCCGATAAAGGTGCTGGCACTGTCTTTTTCAAAACGGCGCAAATCACTGTCTGCCGTCACGTCTGCTCCCAGTAAAATCAGCCCTTTGTCTTTTCCGCTCTTCACAATTTTATTGGTGCGCAGTTTCAACACTTTGTCAATAGCACCATTGTCATAAACTACTTCTGTATTCTGTGCCTTATCTTTTTTTGCAAATGTCTCTTTCAAAAATCGCAAAACCTTTTTGTTTTGTTTCATGGATGGAATGTCATTGACAGTTTCCACTTCCCCATCCGGAATGGCAAAAATATCTTTTGCCGCATCATTGTAATAACGGATGCTCTGGTCTTTATCAAATAAAATTACCGCTTCCGCCATTTCGTCAAATATTAATTGTTCGTTATCCAGATAGTTATTATCCAACATCATTCTCTCCATTTTATGAACTTAATTCCTTTAACTGCTGGAATAACTCCAGATCTTCTTCGGTTACGCGAATATTGGTCACATATTCTTTATCATCTGTGAATTTCACTTTCATTTCAATGATTGTTCCTTCTGTAATTCCTCTCTGATTCACCACGCGGAAGAACGGAAGAACCTTTGGATGGCTCTGGTTAAATTTATCTAATAAACCTTTAATTTTAAAAATACTTGCAGGGTTCATGGTTTTCCCTTCCTTTCTCTGTTTTTTCTTGACTATGTACCTTATTATACTTAAAATGAGAAGCGGTGTAAAACATATTTTGAGGAGGTTCCTATGATTAATATGCACGTACTGGTTAGCCAGTTGATTGAATTATTTATCATCATTTGCCTGGGGTACTTGATGTTTAAAATCAATATATTAAATGAAGAGGTCAACAAGAATTTAAATGCACTCATTGTCAAAGTCACCATGCCTTGTATGATCTTGAATGCAGTACTGTCCATGGACTCGGCAAGCCGTCCGGACACTTCTACCGTAGAGTCTTTGTTTTTGGTGTCCATCGGTTTCTTTATTGTAATGCCGTTGCTTGCCATTGTTTTAGTTAAGATTATGCTGAAGACCTTACATATCGTAAAGGCTCGTCAGGGTGCCTACATGTTTATGATGATTTTCTCCAATGTTGGATTTATGGGAATTCCCATTCTTCGTGCAGCAACCGGAGATCAGGCTCCGGTAGCGGTATTCTTTGCGGCAGTCTTCAATATCTTCTTTAATATTTCCGTATTTACTTACGGTGTAGCAATGATTTGCTATGGAGACAGTACCAATACCAAATTTGAATTCAAAAAACTGTTATCGCCGGGAATTCTCAGTTCTGTTCTGGCGTTGGTATTATACGTGGCAGATTTTCATTTTCCGTCCCAATTGGAATCTGTTGGTCATGCCATTGGTACCGTTGGAGAATTAACTCCGGCGCTGGCAATGATTTTGGTAGGCTCCACTTTGGCTTCCATGAAGTTACGGGAAGTCTTTAACGAGTGGCGAATTTATATTTTTGCGATTTTAAAGCAGTTCGTTTTACCGATTGCACTTTATCCGTTGTATCGTCTGCTGATTCAGGACGATTTGTTGTTGAATGTCATGTTCATTGAATTTTTGATGCCGGTAGCCAATATTGCCCTCATCTTATCTACACAGTACAACCTGGATAAAAAGTTTGCATCCAAAGTCATTTTCATTACAACGTCTATGTCACTGCTGACAATTCCTTTGGTTATTTATTTATGTAATATCATTTATTAAACGAAGAAAGCTGACCCTTCAAAGGATCAGCTTTTTTTATTACAGATATCCCATTGATTTCACAATAAAGATAACCGTCGTCAGGGTGAATGCAGAAACCAAAGTTCCAAGCACGACAACGGAACTGGTGAGAGTGCCCTCGCTCTTCATGCTTTTTGCCATAATGAAGCAACTTGGTGTCGTTGGGGAACAAAGCATAATAATCAGTGCCATCAGTTTTTCTTCCCGGAATCCCAGGTAAATGGCAAACGGAAGAAAGATTGCCGCAAATCCCACCAGTTTCAAAAAGGTGGCAACCACTGCCGGTTTCACTTTCTTAATCGCCTTATCAAATTCAAAAGCCCCACCAATGGCAATCAATGCCAGCGGTGTGGAAATTCTTGCAAAGTTGGCAAGGGTATTGTCAATTAACTGTGGAAAATCCACTCTAAAAACAGACAGCAACACGCCGATAACAATTCCGATAATAATCGGGTTGGTTACAATTCCCTTCAATGTGGTATGAAGTGTTTTCTCCTGAGTCACGTTTTTTTCCGGACATTCCACAGAAAGAACAACAACGGAATAAATATTGTAAAGAGGTACCGCTCCGATAATCATCAGCGGAATCATTCCGGTATTTCCGTAAATGTTGACCACAAAGGCAGCTCCCAGCACCGCGGCACTGCTTCGAAAAGATGCCTGAACGAATTCGCCGATAATACTTTTGTCGCGCATCAGCAGTTTCGCTCCTGCCCAGCTCCCGAAGAAACTGAGTGTGGTAACAACGGCACAATATAGAATAAACCGCAGATCAAATTCCTGATAAAAGTCCGTCGCCATCAAATCCTGAATCAACAACGCCGGCAAGGTAATTCGGAAATTGATTTTGTTGGCGGCTTTAATAAAGTCCTCATTAATCCAGTGGATTCTTTTCAACAGGTATCCGGCAATAATCACAATAAAAACCGGCACTGTTGCATTTAAACTGTAAATTAAATTTTCCATAAGCAATCTCGTTTCTAGTATTCTGATAATATTTTCTTCTGTAACTCCGGATCAAAAACACCTTGGCGAATCATTGCAATCTCATGCTTGTACGGTGCATAAGATTTCTTGCTGTTTTCCGGATCTTTTACATAAGGTGTTTCCAAAATTTTCGGGACGGTTTCAAAGTCCTTCATAGTAATCAGTTCATACAAAGCATCGAATCCAATGAACCCAAATCCAAAGTTTTCATGACGATCTTTTGCTGCTCCCATCGGGTTCTTGCTGTCGTTCATATGGAATACGGCAATCTGGTCGGTTCCGATTATTTTATCGAATTCTGTCAGCACGCCACTCAAATCATGAACCAGATCATATCCCGCATCATTCACATGACAGGTATCGAAGCAGACACGCAATCGATCATTGTGCTCTACTCCGTCATAAATCCGTGCCAGTTCTTCGAAATTTCTGCCGATTTCCGAGCCTTTTCCTGCCATAGTCTCCAATGCTATACAAACATCGGAATCCTTCGTTAAAACGTTGTTTATGCCTGCTACAATCTGTGCAATTCCCGCATCAACTCCTGCTCCCACATGAGAGCCGGGATGGAGAACCATTACCTTACTTCTCATCGCAGCGGAACGTTCCAGTTCCGTTGCCAGAAACTGTTCTGCCAATTCATAAGTTTCCGGTTTCACCGTATTGGCAAGATTAATAATATACGGCGCATGGATTACAATTTCCGATATTCCGTGTTCATCCATGTACGCCCAGGCTTCATCTATTTTTAATTCTGTAACTTCTTTTCTTCGGGTGTTTTGCGGAGCTCCGGTATATGCCATAAAGACATTGGCACCATAAGAGTCTGCCTCCTTTGCCGAACCCAGCAACATTTCTTTTCCACTCATCCCAACGTGAGAACCAATCTTTAACATATGCTGTTCCTTCCTTTGTCAATCTTCTTCTTAGTCTAACACATTTCCTTGGAAAAACAACTCCATCCCCTCGACTTTTCCCCCTGCCTTTGTTATATTAATTCTGTTAGAAAGTGCTTAGGGGAGCGTGTATTTATGGAGCAGATAAAATACCAGAAAAGTTTTTGTAAGAGCAACAGTCTGATTTCCGTATTGGACGAAATCAACACCCGGTGTAATGAAGAAGATCACCTGGAACATCATTACTTTATTGATGAAGATTACCACGATTTTTCCGACAAGCCTTGTGCCTATCTGGCAAAGTGCGGCGAGGAAACCGTTGGATTCTTATGTCCCTACGAAATTGACCGGTACAATATTGAATTTTGTCTTTTTGTACTACCGGAATACCGTCGACAAAAGATCGGCAGTCAGCTGTTTTTCCATTTGGTAATGGATTATCAGGAACGTTCCTTTTCCACATCTCTTCTTCCAGGCAATCAAATCGGAAAAGATTTTTTGGAAAACATCGGCTTTACCTACGGATGCTGTGAATGCAGCATGGCATTGCTGAAAAACAGCTTCAAACCGGTGACTCCGAAAATGGAATTGGATGTTCACAAAGAGGAGGACGAAATCTACGTTACCGGTTTAATCGGCGATATAGAAATCGGCTCTTTTGCCTTCACCGTTTCCAACACAACGGCATGTATTCACGACGTGGAAGTCAAAGAAGACTTACGTCGCAAGGGCTACGGATATCAAATGGTTGCTTCCGCCCTGCAGGATATTTTTGAAAAGTATGACACAGTCATCTTGCACGTCACCAAAGAGAATGTCCCTGCCTATCACTTATACAAAAAATTAAACTTCCGTGTTTTGGAAGAATTAGATTATTACGAACTGTAAAACGAAAGCTGCCTTGGCAATCGCCAAAGCAGCTTTTATTATTGTTTATTCATAAGATGGTTTTCCATAGAATCCTCTCCATGGTAAGTATCCTACAAATGCTCTTGCAAGCACATCCTCTTCACTGACATAATTGGTTCCCGGCCAATAACGGCAATCCCAGGAATCATTTCGATTGTCTCCCATAAGGAAGTAACAATCATTCTTTACAGTGTAGGTTCCGTCTTTCAAATCAGCGGTTCCCTCCGAAACATCTTTCAGATAAGAATTCTTTAAGACAATTTCATGTCCGTTTAAAAGTTTCACACCGTCTTTTACTACAATGCTGTCTCCTTTTTTCGGAACATAGAATGTAATCGAACCATTGTTATAATCAATACCTGTATCATAACCGGCATTTTTAATCCATTCTTCTTTTAAATAGTTTTCCTTCAGCGGTTTTTTGGAATCATTGATGTAAACCTTTGCCTCACGGATTTCAACCTTTTCTCCCGGCAAACCAATGGTACGTTTTACGTAAAGTTTGCTGTCTTCATCTGTTTGACCTTCTACATATTCCGGATTGTTAAAAATAACGATATCCCCTCTCTTTGGAGATGAGAACCAGTAAGAGCCTCTGAAACCAATCATACGGTCTCCCGGAATAATTGTATTTTCCATAGAACCGGAAGGTACATTTGCATTAATAATTACAAAGTTATTGATTACTACAGCAACGACAATTGCAAAAATAATAATGCGAATCCAGCTAAAGATTTCTTTTGCTACGCTGTTTTTCTTTCCCTGTGTTGTTCCAACCGTCTGAACAGCATCTACGTTATCTAAATTATCTAAATCATTAAAATTATTTTCCATTTTTCATCTTCCATCCTTTCGACAAACCTATTCTAGTATAAACGTTCGCGACTTGTTATGCAATAAATCTTTGAACCTTTTTACGAAACTAAACAATTGGAACAGAGAACAACGTTCCGCTAGCAAAAAGGACTCCTAAAAGCGCAACAGCCGTTTTAAAAAAATAATACAACAAATGTTCATGCTGTTGTTCTTCATTATCATTGCAATTTAAAAGCATCAGTTTCGCCATCATCTCGTTGGAGATATTGACTTCGTCAAAGGTTTTCTGATAAATATTCTTACAACTCATACTCTACCTCCATTAATCTTGTTTCCAGTTTTTTTCTTGCCCGCATCAACTGCGTCTGCACCGTAGTCTCCCGAAGATCCAGTATTTCCGCTATTTCCCTGACGGAGTACTCTTCATAGTAATACAGATGAATTACAATCCGGTACTTCTGTGGGAGTTTCATGACCTGCTCGTATAATTCGCTTTCTTCATAAGTGGAAAATTCCTGCACTTCCCCGTTTCTGTATTCATCCATTCCGGTGATTTTTTTCTTCCAGAAGGATGCACAGTAATCTTTACAACTGTTTACCGTGACCCGGATGAGCCACCGCTTCAAATGTTCATCGCTATGAAAGGACTGTTTCTCCTGAAGAAGTTTCATAAAAACATTCTGGAGAATATCTTCTGCATCATAGCGGTTTTTACAGTAACTCATGGCAATTTTATAGAGATTGTTGGAGTATTGCTCCACAGCTTTTACATAATCAACTCTGTCCATGTCTTCTTTTCTGTCCCTCTTTCGTTTTTCATTCATAATGCATTATACAATAAATACGATTGGGAAAGGCAAAATATCACAGAATTTTCAAATTTTTTCAAAAATCTTTTAATTATTGCGGTGACATACACCTTATTTCCGCTTTTCCTTCTTTTAGGTGTATTTTCCCCTCCGGTTGCTGCGATGACATGCACCTAATTCAACCATTTCCTTCTTTTAGGTGTAAATCCCCCAAAACAAAGGGGCTGTAAAAATAGTCTCTAAATAGGGGGCTGTCAGAACCACATAGAATGCGATATGCGATATATATGGTTTGCTTTAGGGTGGATTTCATGAATTTGAACCACATAGAATGAATTAATGCGATTTATATGGTTCAGTCCAGCACATATTCGAGAAATTGATACCATACAGAATGAATTAATGCGATTTATGTGGTTCAGTCCAGCACATATTCGAGAAATCGATACCACACAGAATGAAAAATGCGATTTATGTGGTTCAATCCAGCACATATTCGAGAAATCGATACCATACAGAATGAATTAATGCGATTTATGTGGTTCAGTCCAACACATATTCGAGAAATCGATACCACACAGAATGAAAAAATGCGATTTATATGGTTCACTTCACGGATTATAAAAAGTTCTCACAACAAAAAGGGGCTGTAAAAAAACTCCCTAAATAACACACCTGCATTGGCCACTGCCAATACTAGGTGTGTTTCTTTCTTAAACATCGTAGACTTCATATACTTTTCCATACCATGCTCTTCACAATAAATCTTTGAGAATATCCTGTACATCAGCTGCATCGTTTGGTTGATAATGCTCAAGTAAGCTGTTGATGAACGCTTTGCGTTCTGGCGAAAGTTTTCTTTATCTTGCCATAAAAAAATCCTCCTGAATTAATATTTATTTTAACATTAATCCAAGAGGACTCATAATATCCTTATTTAGTTTACACAAAATTTTTTTCAGTCTCTTTTTCTGTTAGGGGAGTTTTTTTACAACCCCTTTTCCATCAGAAAACTATTTTACATCTACCACAAAATCATGCTCTGATATTTTTTTCGCCTGTTCTTCTGTTTTTGCTTTGATTAGTTCAAACATTTGATCTTCATTCTCCGTTACATAAATGTGCAATCTGGAGATTTTCTTTCCATTCACGGAAAAGAAATCTTTCTGAAGTGTTTCATCGGTATCTCCCACTTCCTGGAACTGAATCTTTTCTCCATCCTGATTAAATATTGCCATTTCATAATATTGATATTCCCTTGCTTTTCTCACTTCATCACAAAGACTAGCTTTTTCCGAATCGCTGTAGGTTTTTCCTTCTTTCCCGAATCCTTCTGCTATGATTTCATCATCTGTCATATTGGCATATGGCATGGTATATGGAACATCACTCAGGACACATACCTGATAAGGGGAAACAAACACTTTTTTCACTGCAAATTTCTGGTCAATTTTCTCATCAACCACAATCTCTTTCCCCGCATCTTCATCCACCGTAAATGGGATTTCAAGTTCCCATGTTCCATCAACCATTTTCAGTTCTTGATTCTGTTCTAAGCCAATTCCTTTGATTCGAAGATTAACTGTTCCACCCTGATTCGAAATTTCTTCTCGATCAAATTTAACAATTCCTATAAAAGCATGATTGCCATCGTTTTCTCCAGACAGTAAAAGATCAAAGTCTTGTTCTTTTTCACTTAATGGTTCATCAAATTTCCAGGATGTCATAAGCTGTACCACTTGGGCATTGTCTTCTGATAATTTTGGAATTTTACTAAAATCATATCCCTCTGACTCTGCTTTTAAGGAAACATACACTGATAACCCATCACTATATACTTCTGAAGCGGTAAGTTTGATATTCTGATCTTCTGCTACAAGCTTTTCATCCGTCTGATCCTTCTCTGACAGTGTCTGTTTATTCGCATACTCTCCCGGATAAACTGCTTTTTGTTCCACTCTCTCAAAGATATGTCCAATCACAGGAATTTTCGATGCCACCGCTGGGTTCGCTACTCCAAACACGCCACCAGATACAACAACTGCCAACGCTGCTGCTGCTACCTTAACACCGGTTCCCCAATGCTGCTTTTTCTTATTATCTACCATATTTAATGTCTCCTCAAATTTCTTATCTACCAGATCCGGTATAACCAAATCTTCATTTAATCCTTCTACAAAGTCTTCAAATCTCTTCATATCGTTTCCTTTCTTAATATCCATAACTTTTTTGTCATTAAATTACTCGTTTTTCATAGTTCCCCATTCCATAATATGTTTCGAGATTTTTTCTGGCAGATTGCAAGCGTCCCTTCACGGCACTTTGTCCGATATGTAACACTTCCGCAATCTCTCTTACCTTTAGCCGTTCCACATAATAAAGTTCCACAACGATTCGCTGTTTTTCATTCAGGCAATGCATCATCTCATTCCATTCCACGCCGGCATAATCATTATCAACGACACCTTCTTCAGGGAGTTCATCCCCTAATACCCAACGTGCTCTTTGATTGTAAATTTTATTGCAATTATTGATCAGAATGCGAATCAGCCACGTTTTGAAATATTCCGGCTTTCGCAATGTATGCATTTTTTCCCAACAATCAAGAATTGTATCCTGCATTGCATCAGCAATATCTTCTTCATTTTTTAAGATTGCCTTTGCCACCTTATACATACTGAGCTTGTGTTCTCTCATCAGTTCGGAAAATGCATCTTTATCATGCTTTTTTGCTTTCTTTACCAGTTCTTTGTTCATTGTAATTTTCCTTTCTTGCCCCGGGTTTTTAGGTCTTACACTTATTAGATAAGAAACTTGGCAATTTGGTCGATAAAAAAAACTGCCAATCGGCAGTTTTTTTCAATCCTATTTTTAAAGAGGACATTATTCATCCTACATAAATTTATCAAGCCTGTCAATATTACAAGCTGGTATATCCCATCAAAGCTTCATCCACTTCTCTGGCACAATCTCTTCCTTCACGGATTGCCCATACAACAAGAGACTGACCTCTGTGCATATCTCCTGCGGTAAATACATTTTCCACGCTGGTTGCATATTTACCCTGCTCTGTAGCTACGTTGGTTCGACCATCCGTTGTAACCTGAAATGCTTTTGTCACGTAATCTTCAGCACCTAAAAATCCTGCTGCGATTAATACCAACTGACAATCCACTTCATATTCACTACCCGGAATTTCCACCATGTTCAGACGACCTGTCTTTTCGTCTTTCACTGCATCCAGTTTCACTAATACCAGCTTGCAAAGATTTCCATTTTCATCCTTTACAAATTCTTTCACTGTTGTCTGATAGACGCGTGGGTCTTCTCCGAAAACGGCAATGGCTTCTTCCTGACCATAGTCTGTTTTGCAGACTCTAGGCCATTCTGGCCAAGGATTGTTTGCAGTTCTTTCATCCGGTGCCTTCGGCATCATTTCAAGCTGCAACACACTCTTTGCACCATGACGGATGCTGGTTCCCACACAGTCATTACCGGTATCACCACCACCGATGACTACAACATCTTTATCTTTTGCAGAAACGAATGTTCCTTCTTTTAACCGGTGATCCAGTAAACTCTTTGTTGTGGATGTCAGGAAATCAACAGCAAAGTAAATTCCCTTAGCATCTCTTCCCGGTGCTTTAATATCTCTGGCATTTCTTGAACCACAAGCCAATACCACTTTGTCATACTGCTCTAAAAGTTCTTGAGCCTTCACATCCTTACCAACGTTAACGCCGGTAACAAATTCGACTCCTTCTTTTTTCATGATTTCAATTTTGCGTTCAATAATTTCTTTTTCCAATTTCATGTTTGGAATTCCATACATCAAAAGTCCTCCGACACGATCATCACGCTCAAACACAGTAACATGATGTCCACGCTGATTTAACTGATCTGCTACCGCCAATCCGGCCGGTCCGGAACCGACTACAGCCACGCGCTTGTCAGTACGAACCTTTGGTGGCTTTGCTTTTGCAAAACCTGCTTCATAAGCATTTTCAATAATGAAACGCTCATTGGCTCTAACGGATACTGCATCACCGTTCAATCCGCAGGTACATGCCTTTTCACAAAGTGCCGGACAAACACGGGAAGTGAATTCCGGGAAGTTATTGGTCTTGTGAAGACGGTTGTAAGCCTGCTGTTTGTTTCCATGATAAAGTAAATCATTCCATTCAGGAATCAGATTGTTCAGCGGACAGCCGGAAGCCATTCCGCAAAGCATCTGTCCGTTCTGACAAAACGGAACACCACATTCCATACAACGTGCTGCCTGCTTTTTCTGTTTTTCCTCAGATAACGGTTCATGGAATTCTTTAAAATTCTGAATTCTTTCTTTTGGAGAAGAAGCCGGTGCATCTTCTCTTTCATATTCTAAAAATCCTGTTGGTTTTCCCATAATTCCTATCCTCCTTATCCTCTGGTTGCTTCATAAAAAGCTTCAATCTGTGCCTGTTCAGGACTCATTCCTTTTTCTTCCATTGCTGCAATTGCCTCTAAAATCTTCTTGTAGTCATGAGGAATAATCTTCTTGAATTTTGGCAGATATGTTTCAAACTGTTCTAAAATTTCTTTACCCTTTTCTGAGTCTGTCCATTTTACATGTTCTTCCAACATTCCCTTCAGTTCCATAACGTCATCCTTATCTGCTAATTCTTCCGTAGAAACCAGGGACTTGTTAACCTTCTTGTACAGGTCATTGTTTTCATCTAAAACATATGCCACACCACCGCTCATACCGGCAGCAAAGTTCTTTCCAACCACACCGATTACGGCAACGCGACCACCGGTCATATATTCACAACCATGATCTCCTACACCTTCAACAACAGCAGTTGCTCCGGAGTTACGAACGCAGAAACGTTCTCCGGCAACACCGTTGATGTAAGCCTTTCCGTCTGTTGCACCATACAATGCAACATTACCGATAATGATATTTTCATCCTGCTTAAAGGTTACTTCTTCCGGTGCTTTCACAACAATCTTACCACCGGATAATCCCTTACCAAGGTAGTCATTGCTGTCACCGGTTAATTCCAGAGTTAATCCCTTTGGGATGAATGCACCGAAACTCTGTCCGCCGGATCCGTTACATTTCACTACGTAAGTATCTTCATCCAAAGTATCTTCGTAACGCTTTGTAATTTCCGAACCGAAAATAGTACCCAGAGAACGGTCTAAGTTATTAATTGCCACTTCAACTGAGGCTGGCTGCTTCTTCTCTAACGCAGCTCCCATTTCTTTTAATAAAACAGTAATATCTTTCGTCTTTGCAAGTTCAAAGTCATATTCGTTTTTGTTCAGGTATGTTACACGGTAATCCGCAAAATCCTGATTGATAATTCGATCTAAAGAAACTTCCTGCTGTTTCTTATCTTCAATTCCTTCTTTTGCTTTCAGGAAGTCCGCACGTCCAACCAATTCGTCTAATGTGCGAACACCTAATTTCGCCATATATTCACGAAGTTCCTGTGCAATAAACTTCATAAAGTTTACAACGTATTCCGGCTTTCCTGCAAAACGCTTACGCAATTCCGGATTCTGTGTTGCCACACCAACCGGACAGGTATCCAGGTTGCAGACACGCATCATCACACATCCCATTGTTACCAATGGTGCTGTTGCGAATCCGTATTCTTCCGCACCAAGCATTGCTGCAATGGCAACGTCACGTCCGCTCATCAGTTTACCGTCTGTTTCAACAACAACCTTGTCACGAAGTCCGTTGGCAATCAGTGTCTGATGTGCTTCCGCCAAACCTAATTCCCAAGGAAGACCTGCATTGTAGATTGAGTTTTCCGGAGCCGCACCGGTACCACCGTCAAAACCGGAAACAAGGATTACCTGTGCTCCTGCCTTAGCTACACCTGCTGCTACCGTACCAACACCTGCTTCAGATACCAGCTTTACAGAAATTCTGGCATCGCGGTTTGAATTCTTTAAATCGTAAATTAACTGAGCCAAATCTTCAATGGAATAAATATCATGATGTGGTGGTGGTGAGATTAAGCTTACTCCCGGTGTGGAATATCTGGTCTTTGCAATCCAAGGATAAACCTTCTTTCCGGGAAGGTGTCCGCCTTCACCCGGTTTTGCCCCCTGTGCCATCTTAATCTGTAATTCATCTGCACTGATTAAGTATCTGGATGTAACACCAAATCTTCCGGATGCTACCTGTTTAATTCTGGAGCAGCGGTTCTTTCCGTCAGCTCCTACTGTTAATCGGTCAATGCTTTCTCCACCTTCACCACTGTTAGAACGACCGCCAATCATATTCATGGCAATTGCCATGGTTTCGTGAGCTTCCTGTGAAATGGAACCGTATGACATAGCACCGGTCTTAAAACGCTTCACAATGGAATCCACGCTTTCTACTTCATCAATGGAAATTCCACCATCTTCCGGATAGTTGAAATCCAACAATCCTCTCAAATGAACCGGTGACATTTCTTCGTCAATCATATGAGTATATTGTTTGAATAACTCATAATTTCCGGTCCAGGTTGCCTGCTGCAATGTATGAATCGTAGCAGGATTATATTTATGTTCTTCTTTTCCGCTACGAAGCTTATGATCTCCGTTGCTTTCCAGTGTTAAATCAACATTCAGTCCCAATGGGTCAAATGCTTTACTGTGTAATGTTTCCACACTGTTTTCAATATCTTCCAAAGTGATTCCTTCTACACGGCTTACAGTTCCGGTGAAGTACTTATCAATGACTTTGTTGCTGATACCGATGGCTTCAAAAATCTGTGAACCCTGATATGACTGAATTGTGGAAATACCCATCTTCGATGCGATTTTAACAATTCCGCCGATAATTGCTGCATTGTAATCATCAATAGCTGCATATGGATCCTTATCAAGCATTCCTTCTTCTACCATCTGCTTAATGGTTTCATGTGCAAGATATGGGTTCACTGCACTGGCACCATAACCAAGCAATGTTGCAAAATGATGTACTGCACGCGGTTCACCACTTTCCAAAACAAGAGACAATGTTGTTCTCTTCTTTGTACGTACCAGATACTGGTGTACTGCGGATACCGCCAAAAGGGAAGGAATCTGAACATGATATTCATCTACCCCACGGTCAGACAGGATAATAATGTTTGCCCCGTCTTTATGCGCCTTGTCAACGTCTACAAAGACCTGTTCAATAGCCTTTTCCAAGCTGATACCTTTGTAGTAAACGATTGGTACTACGGCACTCTTAAATCCCGGCATGTTAATGTTTTTCAACTTCAGCATATCTGTGTTGGTCAAAATCGGATTGTGGATTTTTAACACATTACAGTTTTCCGGTGTTTCTTCTAAAATATTTCCATCCTTTCCTAAATAAACAGAAGTGGATGTAACGATTTCTTCTCGAATGGCATCAATCGGAGGATTGGTTACCTGGGCAAAGAGCTGTTTAAAGTAATGGAACAATAAATGTGTTCTGTCACTTAACACTGCCAACGGAGAGTCTTTTCCCATTGCCATAGTTGCTTCAATTCCGTTATTTGCCATTGGAATAATTCTCTTTAAATCTTCATATGTATAGCCAAAGTTTTTCTGAAGTCTTGCACGTTCTTCCCATTCATAAGATTCTACCTTCTTATTTGGAATGTGAATGTCCTTCAAATAAACCAGGTTGTTATTCAACCATTCACCATATGGTTTTCTGGCTGCATATTGTTCTTTTAATTCATCATCATCAATTAATTTTCCGTTTACGGTATCTACCAAAAGCATACGTCCCGGACGAAGACGTTCCTTCACAACAATGTTTTCCGGTTCTAATTCCAAGACACCGACTTCAGAAGATAAAATCAACTGATCGTCTTTTGTAATATAGTAACGGGATGGACGTAAACCGTTTCTGTCAAGAATTGCTCCCATGTAATCACCGTCAGAGAACAGAATTGATGCAGGACCGTCCCATGGTTCCATCATGGTTGCATAGTACTGATAGAAATCTTTCTTACTTTCGCTGATGGTATCATTCTTTTCCCATGGTTCCGGAATACACATCATAACAGCTAATGGAAGGTCAACGCCGTTCATTACCAAAAATTCCAAGGTATTATCAAGCATTGCAGAGTCAGATCCGTTAGTATCTACTACCGGCATAACCTTCTGCAAAGAACTCTTCATATATTCACTGTTCATGGATTCTTCTCTGGCAAGCATATTGTCAGCGTTTCCACGAATGGTGTTAATTTCACCGTTATGCACGATGAAGCGGTTTGGATGCGCTCTTCTCCAACTTGGGTTGGTGTTGGTTGAGAATCTGGAGTGTACCAAAGCAATTGCAGATTCAAAATCCGGATCCTGCAAATCACCAAAGAAAGATCTCAACTGGTCTACCAAAAACATTCCCTTATAAACAATGGTTCTGGAAGACATGGAAACTGTATAAGTACCACTGTTACTGTGAGAGAATACACGTCTTACAATGTAGAGTTTTCTGTCAAAGGCAATTCCTTTTTCACAATCCTCCGGCTTTTTAATAAAGCACTGCATAATGTATGGCATACATTCAACGGCTTTACTTCCCAAAACGTCAGGATGTACAGGAACTTTTCTCCAACCTAAAAATTCCAGTCCTTCTTTTTCCGTAATAATCTCAAGCATCTTCATTTCGCGCTTGCGCTTTAATTCATCCTGAGGCATAAAGAACATACCAACACCGTAAGTTCTTTCCTCTCCGATATTTATTCCCAAAGGTTCTGTAACCTTCTTAAAAAACTTATGAGAAATCTGAAGTAAAATACCGACACCATCTCCGGTTTTCCCTTCAGCATCTTTTCCGGCACGATGTTCAAGGTTTTCAACAATGCTTAATGCATTTGCCACGGTCGCATGGCTTTTCTTTCCTTTAATATTAACAACTGCACCGATTCCGCAGTTATCATGTTCAAAGCGTGGATTGTACAATCCGTTCTCCCTCGCTTTTTTAAATAATTCGTCCTGTCTCATAACGATTCCTCCCAAAGAATTTTCATTTTGCAACCGGCCTTTATTTCGGCTGTTGTCAAAAAAAGAAAAGGGCACAAAGGCAACGGATTTCTCATCCGGCACGCCTTTGTACCCTCAATCTACTAAAAATATACTCTTTATTTCCTCACAATGCAACAAAATTAAGTTTGAAGCCGTATTTTTTTAATTTTATTAAGTTGGCCTCCCGATATACTTAATTTTATTAATTACGCATTGATTTATCTAATAATACTTGTTAAATGAATTAAGTTTCATTTTTAATTATTTAAAAAGTCTTTAATTTTCTTGCTTCGAACCGGATTACGAAGTTTACGCAATGCCTTTGCTTCAATCTGTCTGATACGTTCTCTGGTTACGTTGAAAATCTTTCCAACTTCTTCCAATGTTCTTGGATGTCCGTCTCTCAAACCAAATCGAAGAATAATAACTTCTCTTTCACGGTCTTTTAAGTCCTGTAATAATACATCAATGTGATCACGGAGCATTACAGATTCAATGTTTGCTTCCGGTGTTACTGTATTATTATCTGCAACGAAATCGCCCAAGTTGGAATCGTCCTCTTCACCGATTGGTGTTTCAAGAGATGCCGGTTCTCTGGCAATCTGCATAATTTCAAGTACCTTTTCTTCTGTCATATCAAGTGCTGCTGCCAACTCTTTACTGGATGGTTCATAACCAAGTTCCAAGGTAAGCTTACGCTGCATCTTTGACATTCTGTTAATGGTTTCTACCATATGTACCGGTACACGAATGGTTCTGGCATGGTCAGCCAACGCTCTTGTAACGGACTGACGAATCCACCATGTTGCATAAGTACTTAACTTATATCCTTTTGTATAATCAAATTTTTCTACGCCCTTAATTAATCCAAGATTTCCTTCCTGAACCAAATCAAGGAAACTCATACCACGTCCGGTGTAACGCTTTGCAATACTTACAACCAAACGTAAATTTGCTTCAATTAATTTTTCTTTCGCATAGTCATCGCCTTCTGTTTTTCTTCTGGCGAGTTCTACTTCTTCTTCTGCCGTTAACAATGGAACGGTACCGATCTCCTTCAGATACATACGTACCGGATCTTCTGTTCCAACACCTTCTAATAATTCAACGGCATCCAACTCAGCAGATTCTTCACTGTCCTCATCGAAATCATCATCTGAGGCATCCAATAATTCAGCTTCATCTTCTTCCACTGAAGCAATCTGCTCATCTGTCGGTTCTGTTACTAAATCGACTTCCGTATCAATGTCAATGTCATCATCCAAATCAATGTCATCATCTAAGTCTTCAAATGACATTTCTGCTTCCAATGCTTCTTCATCGAGATCCACATCTTCCTGTTCTTCATTGACAAATTCATCTGTTTCTTCCGGCTCTGTTTCTGCATCAGATACCACTACTGTTATTTCTCTTTCAGCTAATTTAGAGATGAGTGTTTCTTCCTGCTTGGAAGTAAGGGTTTCATCTTTAAAAAAGTCCTGAACCTGCTCTGTGGTAAGCTGACCGTCTCCGCCTTTAGCAATCTCTGCCAATTCTGAAATTTTAAAAATAAAATCTTGTTGTTTCAATGCAGTATCCTTTCTGACTACTATTTTAACTATGGTCGGTCAAAATATAATTATACACAAAAAAAAGGCCAGTGTAAACCAGCCTTTAAATATTTTTTTGAATTTTGTAGTATTTTCGGGTAGAAATTCTATCCATTCCTTTCTTTTTTTAGATTTCTTGTCTAAAAATGGATTTTTTCTTACTCAACATCTACATCATCTGCAGGAACAAGTGGGGACCATCCGTCTGCTTCCCCTTCGTATGATTCTGTGACTTTCTCACCTTTTTTGTCTGTCACATATTCACCCTTGTCATCGGTAATGTAAATTTCACCCTTTGTTTCTTCATATACGGAAATGTCTTCCCATGCATCGTTGCTGTCATCGCCTCCAATAACAACTTCAACCTTAACCGGATTTCCTTCTTTATCAGTGATTACTTCACCCTTTTTATTTAAAGTTGTCTGTAATTCAATTCTTGTAGTCTGTTCTGCTTTTGTTGCAACAGCACTTCCGTTTTCATCTGTCGGAACCTGTGCATTGTTTGCTGCATTGGTTGCGCCATCATTCTTTGTATCCTTGCTGTTGTACTTAATTGCAAAGACAACTGCCACAATAATCAAAATTGTCGCAATGGCAACGCCTGCCACCAACAGTTTATTTTGTTCCTTCTTGTTTTCTTCCTGCTTGTTTCCCATTGTTTTACACCTCACTTTTTTGTTGGATATCCCGCTCCAACTCTTCGATAACTTTGGCTATTGCATGTTCCTTATTGGACACGGTCTTTCTGTTTGCCACAGCTTTTACGCTATCCAGCGCATTTTCCACTGCATATCCGATGTCGGCACATTCCAAAAGAGTCAGATCGTTTTCGTAATCCCCTACCCCTACGGTAGTATGGATATCACAATCCATCTGTTCTTTCATATATTGAACTGCCACACCTTTTCCACTGTGAACCGGCTGGATTTCCAACCCTTCCGGCCAACTGGTGTCGAATCGGAATTTGTCACCAAACTTTTCCTTCAAATCTTCCTGCAGTTTTGGAGTAATCTCCGCCTTCTGGAAGGCAAGCGCCTTATACAATCCCTTCGGCAATGTATCAAACAATGCTCTCAGGGAACCATCTCCCGGTTGATTTTCTCCCGGCTTAAAAGAAACGCTGTCCTTGTAAGTGTAATTAATCCAGCATTCCCAGACATCCGGATATTGATGATGAATGTAATCAAACAATTCAAAATAATCCTCTCTGTCTGCAGTCCATTCATGAAGGATTTTTTCATTTTTCAGATCGTACAGTACGGTTCCGTTTAATGCGACCATCGGTGCATTAATCTGAATCTGATCACCAAACTCATGCGCATGTCCCGGAAATCTTCCGGTGGCAAGGGTAAACATTCCGCCTTCCTCCTGGAAATATCGAATTGCCTTGGCATTCTCTTCCGAAACTTTACCCGGTTCATAAGTCAATGTCCCGTCACAGTCAGTACATATGAGATATCCTTTAAACTTATTCATTCTAATGTTTTCCTTAGTTCTTGTGATATTTTCTTCCGGTCTCTTCGTATTTTGGTTCGCAAGTTAAACGAACACCCAATTTCTTCAGAACCTGTTCATCCACTGAAGATAATAATACAGTCGAATGACCTTCGCATCCGTTCAGCTTTGTAAGCTGTTCCATGGCTTTCTTTGCCACGTCACTTCTTGCTGCGGAAACTGATAACGCAATCAAAATTTCATCCGTATGAAGTCTTGGATTCTGGCTTCCGAAATAATCGGTCTTTAAAGACTGGATTGGTTCAATTGCTTCCGGAGAAATTAACTTTATTTCATCATCAATCTTTGCCAGATACTTCAATGCATTCAATAATGCAGCAGATGCAGCACCAAGTAAATCACTGGTCTTTCCGGTTACAATCGTTCCATCATCTAACTGAATTGCAAATCCCGGATTTCCTGTAGCGTCTTCCACCTGAATCGCTTCTTTTGCACCCATACGGTCCTCAATACTGATTCCCGCCTGCTTCATTAACAGTTCCAATTTATACTGGTCATCTTTGGATTCCCCGTATCGTTTCTTATCACAGAGACATTTATAATATCTGCGAATGATTTCCTGTTCGGATGCCTCACAGCAAGCCTCATCATCCACAATACAATTTCCTGCCATATTAACACCCATATCTGTCGGTGACTTGTATGGGCTCTTTCCGTTAATCAGTTCAAACATTGCATTTACAACAGGGAAAATTTCAATATCTCTGTTGTAGTTTACAGTGGTTTCCCCATAAGCATCCAAATGGAATGGATCAATCATATTGACATCATTCAAATCAGCAGTTGCTGCTTCATAAGCAAGGTTTACCGGATGCTTCAACGGAATATTCCAGATTGGGAAAGTTTCAAACTTTGCGTATCCCGCTTCAATTCCTCTCTTATGTTCATGATACAACTGAGAAAGACAAGTCGCCATTTTTCCGCTTCCCGGTCCCGGTGCGGTAATTACAACCAACGGTCTTTCTGTTTCAATATATTCATTCTTTCCGTAACCCTCATCGCTAACGATTTTTACCACATCACTTGGGTATCCCGGAATCTTATAATGTCTGTATGACTTAATTCCCATTTCTCCCAACTGTTTCTGGAAACGCTCTGCTGATGGCTGTCCTGAAAACTTTGTGAGACAAACACTTCCTACATATAAACCTCTGGACTGGAATGCGTCAATGAGACGTAAAACGTCCATGTCATAGGTAATGCCGTAATCGCCACGGACTTTGTTTTCTTCAATATCTTCCGCACTGATTACAATGACAATTTCTGCCTGATCCTTTAACTGTAATAACATCTGAAGTTTTGAATCCGGTTTGAATCCAGGCAAAACTCTGGATGCATGATAATCATCAAACAACTTTCCTCCAAACTCCAAATATAACTTATTTCCAAACTGGGAAATACGATTTCTTATGTGCTCTGACTGCATCTTCAGATACAGGTCGTTATCAAATCCTATCTTCACAACTTTCTCCTATAGTTCATTTTTTTACCGTAACATTATATCACGTTTCAGCTATTTATGTACCCCTCTTTTGCATACTTTTTAAATAATACCAAATATTGCTGTTCCACTTCTTCAAAGGGGCGCACTTCGTAAGAAAATGTTGTTTTCATTTCCGGTGGTTCTATGTCCATATGCTCATCTAACAATGTCTTCAAATCGTAATAAAGCATGTCATGGTCTACTTTTTTCATTTTTTCATACTCATCATCCGTCAGTTTTGAACCCAGATATTTGGTGAAAATCACATCTAAAATTCGGTCTTCAAAATCATTGTATTCTTTCAGGTATGCTTTAAAAGGACTTGGCACATCCGACAGATACGCCTCTGCCCCATCGTGTAACAGGCATGCCAGAATAACCCGTTTAGAATACCCTCTTGCCTCCGCTTCCAAAGCACAGTGAATGCAATGCTGTCCCACGGAAAAGAAGTTTTTCACATGACCGTTTCCTCTGGTAATCAGTGACAATGCATGAGCCAAATCTTCCACTCGAATATCCGATTCTTTCGGTTCAGTGGGAACCATACGAATTCCCGTGTAGGTTGTAATATAGTTAGGCATTATTTCTCCTCCAATATTTCCGTCAGTTTTTTCTCAAATGCCGGGGTCCACCACAATGCATAGCCGGCTCTGGTAGGATGCACGAGATCAACCATATATAAATCATAATTTTCCCGTCCCTCTTCATTGAACTTTACATCGCCGTTCATATCCAGCAAATCAATTTTCCACTTTTCGCACAGTTTTTTGGTAGCTTCCACCATAGCAAGATAATTCTCCGAATCCAGCAACGGAGAGGTATAAAACATAACCGGACAGTTCCAAGTCTTCTTAATAGAAGAAACAAGAAATTCCATTGCCCCAAATGTGGTGTGAATGTCAAAGTCTTCTTTCTCAGACAGCCTTCCCTGATACTGTTCCGGGAACTGACTGTCATTAGTGGAAACCTGAATAATAAATACATCCGGTCTCACATCCTTTGGAAATTCCGCCAACCGTTTCACATACGACTGTGCTGCAGTCTCTGCCAAAGATTCTTCCTCTCTCCCCAAATGCTTCCAAGGATTATCCGCATCCTCAGGATCGTATGCAATCTCTGCTAAGGTGGTTCCGCTAATGGCACTTTTATAAGAGCACCCATTGTTCCTCCGGGCAATAAAATCCGCCATACTTTCTCCCTTAGAGCCAAAGCCATAGGTAATGGAAGACCCCAGCCAGAAAAAAGTCTTTCCTTTCAAGGGCGATTTCGTTTGCTTCAAACTCCGTTCCACGGAATACTGCTCCTCGTTTCCGGGATGGTCATCCCCAATGGTAAAAGAAAAATTCCCTTTATTTGTTTCTCCCAAATCAATTCTTCCTGTCATGATTCCTCCATATATAAAAGGGACGGCAATCCGTCCCCATATTCCTGCCTTTTGTCCGTTACATCATCTTTCTCTAGTATACTCAATCGCCGACCATATAGCAACAATATTCTGTTTTTCAATAGGTTCGTATCGTTTTTCGATATATTTTTGTTGACAAACAATATTTTCCGTATTATATTTTGAAGTAACAGAATACATATGCAGGAGGTACCTTATGAACATTTCAAAGGTCACAAAAATTTTATTGGATATTATGTTTTATTCCGGGATTCTCATCACCTTGGGACTCACATGGATTTTAAAACCCTATGGGGAACATTTTGATCCTTATGTAAAAAAATATCTATACTCTTTAGTTGCTATTTTAACTCTTTGTGGAATCTTTGGCTTACTCATTGTGTGGGAACTTCGCAAGATTTTTAAAACAGTCTTAAATGACCAGTGTTTTATCCTTGCCAATGTTACCAGTTTAAACCGCATGGCAATTTACAGCTTTTTGATTTCATTTCTAATGTTACTATTAAACATTTTTTTGTATGTAACACTGGCATCATTGACTATGATTCTCGTCTTTCTCATTGCCGGACTTTTCAGCAGGGTTCTTGCCCAAGTGTTTGGCCGTGCCGTCAGTTATAAAGAAGAAACAGATTTTACAATTTAGGAGGTGTCATCTATGAGTATTAAAATTAATTTAGATGTTGTGATGGCACAGCGTAAAGTCGGTGTCAATGAATTAGCAGAAAGAGTTGGGATTACCCCGGCAAATCTTTCCATCCTGAAAAACAATCGTGCCAAAGCCATTCGCTTTACCACTTTGGATGAGATTTGCAAAGCACTACAGTGCACCCCCGGGGATTTAATTGAATATGAAGAATAACCTTTGAAAGGAGACAAACTATGAGCGATATGAATCACTTAAACAACACACAGACACCGGAGGTACCAGGGGAACCTCTCAATTGGCAACAAAAAATGGAACTACTGAAACAGAAAAAAAAGGAAGAAGCCTTAAAGTATTTTAATCAAATCGGAATCAGTACTGTTCTTTACGCGATTATTTTTACCCTTTGTCTTTATAAGAATGTTAAAGGCATTACAAATCCGATTTTTACCGTCAGTACTGTTTTTTACATGTGCTATATCGGAAGACTCTATCACAAGAGTTTCCGTGGAATTCATTACTTTTGCATGGGTGCTATTGCACTCCTTGGAATTTCCAACTTTATCACCGATAACGATCTGATGATTTTTTACAACTACCTTGCAATCTTCGGCTTGTTCCTGGTGACTCTGATGTTACTCTTTTTTGATTTTGCAGAAATCAATCTTTTGGGACATCTGCGTTTTCTTCTTGATTACGGCTTCGGACTTTTGGAAGTTCTTTTCATTCCGATTGCACATCTGTCCAAGAAAATCCAGACCCGAAAAAAATTCGAATCTGAAAAGGCCAAGTACATCTTAATCGGTGTTCTCATTGCAATTCCTTCTTTCTTAATTATGTGGGGAATTCTTGCCAGTGCCGATGTCATGTTCAATCACTTTTTTGAAATTAATTTGGAATGGCTGTTGTCGGCAGATTTTATTTACGATCTTGTGGGTATGGCGATTACCTTCCTGGTGGCTTTCACTCTTCCTTATGCATGCTTCTATAAGTTAGACCACCTGAAGCAGGATCAGATTAAAAGTGTTCGAAAGGAATACACACCGATTATTCCTGTAATTGTGGCAAGTTCCATTTCCGTTTTATACATTGCATTTTCTCTCATTCAGATTATTTTCCTGTTTATGCGTGCGGGAACATTGCCGGAAGGCTATACTTATGCCGAGTATGCCCGGGAAGGATTTTTCCAGTTACTCTTCGTCAGTGTCTTGAATGGTTTGGCAATTTTAATCTGTATGGAACTGTTCCGCAAGCATATTGTGTTGAAAGTCCTTCTGCTCATTATCAGCGGATGTACCTTTATTATGATTGCTTCCAGCGCCCTGCGTATGAGCATGTATATTTCCACATACGGATTGACCTCTCACCGCATCTTTGTTTTGTGGGGATTGTTGGTCATCTTCCTATTGATGCTGGGATTACTATATCGAATGTTTGTGGAAACCTTCAATTTGTTTAATTACGCATTGTTGGTATCCGTGTTCTGCTTTTTGGTTCTTTCCTTTAGTCATTACGATTATTGGATTGCCGACTACAATTTCCAGCGGTACGACTATTTCAAAGAGCAGATGGAAGCGGAAGAGGCGAAATACGTTGAAACCGATGACTACTATGAATACTATGAAAACTCTTTGGAATCCCGCTATGTAGACTATGACTATTTTATGGAATTGTCAGCGGACGCTGCTCCGGTTCTCAGTGAGCATCTTCCGGAACTGACGAATTATATAAAAGAAGAAGGAAAAGAAACATTTTGGATCGACTGGTATCCATATGAGGCTGAAGACTCCTCTCTGAAAATCTTCTCCTTTAGAAAATTTAATCTGTCCAACTATTACGCCAAGAAAGTTATTCCGAAAAAACTTTATTAAACCAAAAAAAGGAGTTGTTCACTGAACAACTCCTTTTTTGTATCTCAAGAAAATTAGTTTCCTAAAATTCCACCGATTACTGATCCAACTGCTCCACCAACAGAACCTGTTGCACCACTGCTACTTCCTGTATTTCCACCTTCCGGTGTAGCAATTAATCCGTTATTACGAACAGGAGCTACAAGAATTTTACCTGTTCCACGGTATACGTTTACAAGACCTTCACCTGATGCTGCTGATCCAAGTAATGATTTTGTAGATTTTTCAACTGTAAAATCTAAAGAACCTGACCATGCAATTGCCTGATTACCGTCAATCTTAACAATATCATTTTCTAAAGTAATTTCGATTAATTCTTCTCTTGGAACCGGGCTTTCCAATACAGCAATACCTGTACCTTTTAATGATGTATTGAAGAGACCTTCTCCACCCAAAACTGCTGAGCTGAGATTGCTTCTTGCAACAACCTTCATTTCTACTGTGCTATCGCATGCAAGGAACATTCCATCTTCGATAACGATATCTCCAGCCCACTCGCTAATATCTTCAAACAAAATATATTTATATGTAGGTTCAAGAATTACCTTACCTGTACCTTCATATTTAGGTTTTACAGCGCTTTCACCTGTAACCTTACTTCCAATAAATTTCTTCATGAAATCTCCGGCGCCTTTTACGTCTGAAGAAATGTTAACATTTCCTAAAATCATCTGCATAGCGCCTGCCTGAAGAATAATGCTGCTGTTGTTCAGGTCAGCAATAACCTGTCTTTTCTTAATGTTCATCTTTGATGCATAATAGTTGTAAAACGCTGAGTATGAATCTGTTGATACGTCATGATCGTATTCCAATACAGAAAAACATCCCTTTCCAGGTAATACCTTTCTAATTTCAGCGTTCTGATCCTGTAATTTGATCTGATACATAGTTTGTCCTCCTTAAATTTTTCGTACTTATATCATACTACATACGCACTATACTGTCAAAAAAAAGACCGTTGCCTTTGTGAAATTTTTTCCAAAGACAACGGTCCATATTTTACTGTGCTTCGTTTGGTTTAATAATCGTATTTCCCCAAAGGAAATCAACTTTATCATAGTTCTTATTTACTACCGCTAAAACTTTGCTGTACAGGAAGTTATGGCCTGCTTCTGTAGGCATTTTAACGTTCTGATACAGGTAGTTACTTACAGAGTAAATGGAGTATGATTTAATCGGGCTGTATACATAAGTTCCGTCTTCCAATAATGCGTAAGATCTTACTTTGTATTTTGCTGACAATGCTGCGGCACTGGAGCCACCAAATGTCATTGTCATTGCAAAGCAGTTTGCAGTATCGGAATTGCCCATCTGAACACTTAATGGTGCACCCTGATAATCGTAATCCGCTACATAATAGTTTTCGCTTCCTACATACATATCTTCTTCGGATACATCAAATACTGTTCCGTTATATTCTGCTAAGGAATAAACCAATCCGTAAGAAGTAACGTTCTTTCCGTTAATTGTCGGTTCAGCGGATGCAAGTACTCTTACACCACCAATTCTTCCTTTACTGTCCTGAACAGTGGAACTAACCTGATATCCTAAAATTGCAGTATCCTTGGAAACAGTCAATGTCTCTTCATTCTGAACCGTTTCTTCAGTTGTAGTTTCTTCCTTTGTTGTTATTTCTTCTGTAGTTGTTTCTTCTACAGTAGTAACTTCTTCTGTAGTTGTTTCAATTTCGCCTTCAAGGATTTCGTCTTCTAAAACATCATCTTCTACGATCTTTCCAGCCACATATCCCTTTGGATTTCCTGATTTAGAATATGCTTTACCTAAAGAAGTTAACTGTCCCTTCTGAGGATCGTTTTCACCACAGAAGAATAATCCGCTGGCACCATTACCATACTTTTCTGTGTTGGAACCATCAAATGGGAACCATGCATAACGTTCGATATAATCAATCTTATCCAATCTTGGAAGAATATTGTTTACAAAGTTTACAATTTCTGTTCTCTGCCAGTTTCCTTCATCCGGTCCACCAGTCCAATCAAACGGCTGAGCCTGAGTCCACTGTCCTACGCCCCATTCTGTAATCCAAATTGGTTTTCCGGTTCTTTCATGAACTTCTCTCAAAATATCCAAAATAAATTCTCCCGGATAATCAAAGTAGAAATGAACTGCTGTGAAGTCATCATGTTCTTCTGCCTGAACCATTAACTGATCGTATTTACCATACCATCCACCAACAGTTTCATAATCATTTTGTGTGTCCGGATACAGAGTTGTTGGTACAGATGTACTTGGTGAACTAACCTTAACACCGGCTGCCTGAATCTTCTTAACCTGCTGCCATAATTCTACGACACGTTCCGGAGACATATTTGCCTGATCAGAAACATCCGGTTCGTTGAAAGTTAATACGTAATTGTAGTTTTCGTATTCTTTGTCATTAATCCATTTCATTTCCTTGGAGTTTGTATCGAAGTTACCCCAAAGCATTGGAATAAATTCTACAGATTCCGGAGCATCGTTTAATGGTTCTGTTCCCCAAGTGTAATACCATGAAAGATTCAATTCTGAAATCTTTGAAACCTCACTCTGCCAGATTCCCATACCTTTCTTTGAAACAAAGAATGTACGCAAGTTACTCTTAATCTTGCTTCCGTTTGCCAATTTGGCAACTACATATAACTTATGAGAATTAACATTTACGCTGTTGTATTTTACTTTATAACTGTTATTGGAACCAACCACAGTATCTACCAATGTATCATCTACATATACTTCGTATTCTGTAGCTCCTTCCAATTTTGTAAATTCAATATCAATAATACCTGCTGCAACTAACTGTCCCTTTGTTGGGGATGTAATTGCATTGTTTTTCCAATCTGCATATGGTCCTGTTGCAATGTGTTCTTTTTCGTCATAGATTGGATCATCCTTATCAATCGGATTATCTGCCACTTCATCATAAGTCGGTGTAACACCAACTTCTTCTTCGATTACTCCGGATTCATTTCCACCGGTCTGATAGTAATCCTGAATACTTGTAGACTGCTGATTGTTGTAAAGCAACAATGCCTGTCTTGCATATCCACCGCCGGAACCGTCACCTGTTGTAATAGAAGGTCCTGTTCCGTTTACGATATGATTAATTCCTACAATTGGTCCGCTACTATTAGCAATTTCAACAGTACATACATTTTCTAACATAACCCCCGGCGCGTCCGGTACTTCCACTGCATTGTCAAGGAAAATACTTGCCCCACCGGTATTAATAAATACATCATAGCAGCCTAAGCCAACTGCGTAATGATTTTCTACATTGTTTGAAACTTTATAAGATGCATATCCCTTAACAGTTCCGTCATGACTCATCCAATCATCCTGATTTTGTGGATCATAACATTTTTCATTCTGAAGGAAATAGGTTGTTCCATATTCCCCTCTCCACAATACGTCATATTTTTGGAAATGTTCAACCATTAGTCCATATAAAGTAACGTAATCACCGTTAACTACAACACCGTTGTCTGTCGTATTCAAATCCCAACCTACACCGGCACCATGGTCAGCTCTCCAAATCCAGAAGTGATCACCGATTACATCATTACTGTTAATTACAACGGCGTCTTTTGTAGATGCCACCCCTCCGTGAACACCACCGACACGTACGAATACGTCCTGAAGAATTGTAGGGTTAGAATTATGTCTCTTATTTGCCCCACTCTGTCCTGCAACGATCATATTCTTTGAATAAGAATCTGCATCCAAAATAATACCCGCTACAGTAACACCGTCTACATCATCAATCTTAACACCTGTCTCTGTATTATCCGGAATAATTGTTGCAAGTCCTAATCCTAAAACAATGGTATTTGCTCTCTTGATATGGATTGGTTCTTCTGCATGATAAATACCAGGTGATAAAATAATATTCTTTCCTGCATCTAATGCTGCATTGATGGATGCTGCATTGTCACGGTCTGCTCTGGCAATATAGAAGTCATCAATATTCATGATGGTTCCTTCACCCATATCAGTCTTAGACCATGAGATACCGTTTGTTTCTGTACGAAGTGCCGGCTTGAATACTTTGTATTCCTTTGTATCTTCATCGAAGAATAAGAACGGCTTTTCTCTTAAAGCATCAGTCTTATCAAGAAGTGTGTACTTACCACCACTTCTCCAGTTTGTTCTTCCAAGTCCGCTCTCTAAATCATAAAGTGGGTACTTGGATGTATTTTTATTCCATTCATTTCCCTGAATTCCGGTACATCCCTGAGCAACCATGTTCCAGTTGATTCCGTAGAAATCTCCTTTGATATAGTTGTTTCTCAAGTAGTACTGCTGCTGTGACCAGGAACCTAAGTTTCCTTCAATCCAGCTGTCGGCTACGTAACCACCGCTTGCCCAGCCGTCCCACATATAATTTAGACGCATGCCACGGTCTACGTATAATCTTCTTGCAGGAGCTGCCTGTGAAACTGCCCACTGGAAATCCCAGTATGCATCGTTGGTTTCAAATCCAACCGGTGAGATGGATACATTTTCGATACCCATCCAGAAGTTACAAGTTACATTTCCCTTATCAAGTACCGGTGGAACGTGGATATTTTTCAATTTAACATCGGTAGGTAATTTACCTAAACCAAGCACCTGCATATAATAAGCCATCTTCATTTCATTGGCGCTGATATTGGAATAATCCCCTGCCTTAAATGCAAACGCATATCGACCTTCACCAAACTGCTGTCCGGAGTGGGATGTTCCATTTCCGTCAACGTCACCCTGGTGTAAGTAAATCTTATTAATTGTCTGGTATACGGTTTCTGTATCATCCTTTGGTGAGAATACATACATATCCTCTCCAAACATTTCAATTTCTAAAGAAATCGGATCCGATAACGTATCGTTATTTCCTTGAACTGCTACTTTATAGTAGTTTTCGTATTTTACGCTGTTTGGATTATTGTCCGTCCAAGTTGTTCCATCAACAGTCGCAACATACTGATAATTTCCATAACGACTTTCTGCACGATAAATATCGTAGGTATTGTTACCGTTGTATTTATCCCACTGAATTGTGAAATGATTGCCGCTTTGTTCAAGACGTAAATTGGTTACCGTGTTCGCAGTAGCGGCAAATACAGCTTCAACACCAGAAAAGCTGGTATTTCCTACAAACCCGGAAATAGTAAGAACCATTGCCAACATAAAGGCAACTACTCTTCTTCTGCTATGCATATTTTCTCCTCCTTTGATTTCCGTCCACTCATACTTCTAATTTCATTCTATTTTTTAAAAACGTTTTTTGCAATATTGAATGGTTTTTGAACTATTTTTTTAATTTTTTTGTGCATTTTGCACAAGAAAAGGAGGTTTTTGGAATTCGAGAAAAGAATTCATTGAGCATATTTCATTTTTTTATTCTTCTGTAAAAGAATTTTTTTTGAAAAAACAGCCTGTTTTTATATGAAAATGTTTTTATCATCAAATTTCACTTCAAATTTCCAACAAAAAACAGCTATGAACACCATGTCCATAGCTGTTTCTCATTCGTTGATTTACTTAAATGTGAAATGATATGTTTTTGAGTTACACTTCTTTTCTGTATCTTTATCGGTTCGTTCAAATACATTAATCTGGCAGTAAATATCCGAACTTCTATCAAGTTTTGTCATGTCAAATATTTCTTTTGCGTTTTCAAATGACTTCGTTTGAGCGTTGCTTAAGTCACTCTTTGTAGAATAGTTTAAAACATACTTACTTGGTACATAATATCCTGATTTAATTGAAAATCGAATTTCTTTGAGTGATTTTGGAATTGAGATTTCAACGACATTGTTATTCCCGTTGAAAAAGCTGTTAGCATAGAATGATTCTACACCTTCCTGCAGTTCAACACGCTTAATATTTTTTCCTCCGAATGCACCGTTACCAATTACTTTAATATTTCCGGTAATAGTAACTTGGGAAATCGCTGTATTTTCAAACATTCCATCCGGAATGGATGTCATATTTTTTGATAATGTAACTTTCTTTAAGTGACTTGCATCGACAAAGCAGTCATCTCCACATTTCTTTACTGAATTCGGAATGACAATTGATTTCAAAGGTGTTGCTCTGAAAGCCTCCTTTCCGATTGTCTGCAATTTCTTTGGAAGTGTAATTTTTTTGATTGTAGATTGCTCAAATGCGCCGTTTCCAATGGTTTTGAGTCCCTTTGGCAATTTCACTGACTGCAGTGATCTTGTATAAAAAAACGCTCTATTGTCTATTGTCTTCACTGTGCTTGAAACAGAAACTTTTTTTACCTTACTTGATCCAAATGCATATGGTGCAATTGTTTTCACACCTTTTGGAATAGTAACATTTTTACTTTTTCCTTTATATGTAATTAAAACTTTATCATATGAAATATACATTCCATTTACTTTTTTCACACCGTACTTTTTGGAAAGATACTTGTTGCAGTCATCTCGAACATATTCTCTATGAAGTCGTGAAATAATATTTCCAGGCAGCTTCTTTGTATGGAACTTGAATTTGCACTCTTCCATCGGATCTCTATATCCGCCACTATGTTCTGCGTCATCAATAAACGTCTTTACACTTGCAGGTACATCTACTGTTTTTAATTTGTCACAGAAAAATTTACTATAATCTTCCGGTTCATATGCATAGCAGAATGAATTTAACGATACTGTTTTACATCCCTTACGAATTTTCAGATTTTTAACACTTGTTGCAACAAAAACTAACTTTTTCCCATTCTTTGTATAAATACACTTACCGAATGTCTTATATTTTTTATCTGTTTTAGCTGTCTGAACTTTCTTTGCTGTATGGAAAAATTTCATCACACTTGGGCTAAAACCTGTGTTTAAATTTACAACGTCAGTACTTGGAAGAATTGTATAACGTAATTCTTCCGGGTATCCAATATCTTCTTCTCCGTCAACCCCTTCTTTAATCGAAAAATAACCAGGCATTGTCACAGACTTAATCTTGCCATTTTCCATACAATGAATACCGATTGTTTTCACGCTACTTGGAATTACAATATTGTCCATCTGTAAGCCGGCTAAGCTGTAAAAACCTAAAGTTGTAACTGTATTTGGAATTGTAATTTTCTTTAAGTTCTTTAGATTTTTAAATGCATTATCTCCGATAGCTGTAATTCCTGATTGAATGACAACTTCTTTGATTTCATTCACGTCTACAGTCTTTCTATAAGTGTTATCGGCAATTCCGGTTCCACTGACGGTAAGCACACCATCTTTAAATTGATATGTGACAGAACTGTTTGTAATTTCTTCATTAAATAATTTGTTTTCAAGAGTCTTCTGCGTTACTGTTTCTGCAAAGACCGTATAACTACTGTTAATCCCCCCTATTGCCCCTGCATTTACATTGGACAATGCAATCGCTGCTGCTATTACTAATGCTACTTTTTTCATATTCATTTTCCTCCTTGAAAATATTATTTTTGTTTTGCTCTGTAATTAAAACGCATATAAACGAAAAAATATTTCATTTATTTCAAAAAAAACCTCTCGGCAAATTTCACCGAGAGGGTTTCTTCTATACTTATTGTTATTATTGTGGCTTCACTAAAGAACTCTGCCAGTCATATTCCAATTCTTCATAACTTGGATTTACTACTTTCAAGATTGAGTTGTACAAGTAATCGTGTCCTGCCAACGTTGTCATTTTATATCCCTGATACAACTGATCTGCAATTTCATAAACACTCTTCTTACGAATGTTGCTGTACTGATAAGTACCGTCAGCGTACTTAATATATGCTCTGACGCAAATCTTAGCTGAATAGAATTTTGCATTCTTGATAAACTTCATTACCATTGCATAACTCTGAGTTGTTGAATTATTATATCCAACATTAACTTTTCCGACATCTGTTGCAACATAACTGTATACCGTAGAATTTGAACTGTTGACTACAATGTCGCTGTCTTCAGCATAATCGTCCAAACCGTAAACCAGTCCTGCTTCCTGAACTTCCTTCTTCGGATCAGCAATTGTAAAGACTGTTCTGAAGCCTTCTGCTCTGGTACTGATCTGGAAACCGTTTACATCAACAGTAGCGGCGTGTGTTGTAGCGGAAGAAGATTCTTCCTGGCTCTGTGTTTCGGAAGGTTTCTCTGTTGTTGGTTCTTCCGTTGTAGGTTCCTGTGTTACTGTTTCGTCTTCTTCAGAATTTCCATTCTGCTCTGTAATATAAGAACGATTGAGGCGAGCAATTTCTGCATTGACTTCACTTGCCATAGACATTCCATTAATCTTGAAGTTCTTCATTCCAGAAGTACAGCACTTCATCATTCCGGTAAATTCAACAGTCTGTCCTGCATCTAATGCACTGCTGGATGTTAATGTTACTTCTGTAAAGTCGCTATTTGCAGCATCCTTTGTTGTTGCAACACCACCCCAGCTGGATGTGAAGTTACTTGATTTTGGTAACCAAAAACTAAAGGTAAATCCTGCCGGAATAGATACACTGGAATTATTCTTCACTTTAATGCTATAAGTGTAATTTGGATGGTCGTACTTTCCTGCGCTAGTGTCAACGCTGAAATCCAATACACTGTTTTTGTAATCAATATCTGATGTGACACGAGAAGGTCCTGCTGCCTTAAATGCATTGTAAAGCTTTGTTGTTAATGTATCGCCAATGACATATTCGCCTTTAGCTTCATCATAATCATAGTCACCATGCATTACCCAAATCAATACACCACCAAGGTTCTTACTATTTACATAATTGATTCGTTCCTGAATCGACTCTTCATCTTCAAAAGTAAGGAATGTATTATTTGATGCATTCCAGATGTGAGGAACTTTTCCTACATCATCCCAGTAACGTTTATAATTAGAGTTTTTCTTCATTACGTTCATAACATGCCATAATGGATTTGCTCCTGCTGCCACTTCGTTTCCGTTGGCATCCAGGTCACACCAAAGGTTTAAGTTATCCGTACTGTTGGTCAGTGGTGAACCGGAAGATCCATGAAGACCTGTGCTACCACCGGATACATTTGTCCAACCTCTTGTATAATATGGTACACCCATCAGGATTTTTTCTGACTGAACTCTTCCTCGATAGAATTTATAAGACCAGTCAAAACCAAGAGTTTTTACATCCTGATTTGCTGTTTCGCCATCGGCCGGGTCCGGATAAAGATTTGCCTGATTTTCTACGTAATTGTTCCAACCACCATGGTAGTCATAAGACATGATAGATACAAAATCAAGGTAATCCAAGAAAGAAGAATCCTTCTGTCCACCAAGTACCCAAGAAGAAGCAGAAACTGCAGAAGTTAACCAATAATATTTTCCATCTTCCTTTGCCGCCTTTGCTAAATCTTCACTTAAGATTTTGATAAACTGTGCATATCTTGTTGCCACACCGGCTCTGATTGATTCGGTAAATTGTGTGTAATTTCCTGACATTGGAGTTTCAGATGGGAATTCGAAGTCAATATCAATTCCATCAAATCCGTACTGTCTGATAAAACGAACTGCAGATGCTGAGAACTTTCTCATAGAAGCTTCATTCTGTGTTGCATACCACAATCCTTCAGAAGCGCCCCATCCACCGGTAGAAATCAGAACTGTTACATTTGGATGCATCTTCTTTAATGTGTGCATCAAGTTGAACTGTCCATAGTAACCTAATGATTCATCCATCTTGATTTCTACACCGTCATGGTAGAACTTACGGTCTGTAAATTTATTGTTAATGTCATTCTCCACATCACCTGCTTCCAATTCACAAGTGTTTTTATTTACTACACCGAATGCATACTGAACATGTGTTAATACGTCCCACTGCAAATCTGCAATGCTGAAATGTTCATGAGCATCGGAATTAATTGCGTAGTTTGGAAAATATCCAACAACCTTCTTATTGTAGTAAGTTGAAGGAAGTTTTACACCCTGAATATTAGTTCCAACTACCGGATTCAATGTTTCAGGCTGCTGGCCCTGATTTCCCGGATTTCCAGTTGTTCCTGTTTCTCCTGAATTTCCTGATGTTGTTGGGTCCGGTGCTGATGATATTAATTTCCATTCTCCGGAAGCAACACCATCGGCTGGATTTTTCCCCTGTGACCACCACTGTGCTTCATAAATTGCCCCCTGGTACATTGCCTGATCTCCCTTGTTGTAAACAGTGCTGCTATTCCATTCTGCAACGGCTCCTACAGAAACAGTGGATAACGGAGTTGTTACTCCTGCCATTGAGAATGATGTAGTAATCAGCGCTGCTGCAAGACAACCTACCAATACTTTCTTTGCTTTCTTCAAAAATACTTTTCTCATTCTTTCGCTCCTTACACTTTTCAAAAAAATGTTCTTTCAATTTATCATTTTAAAAACTCTCCCCTAAAAAGTAAACACCATATAAAAAAATGCACCCCTTTTTGAAATTCTGTTCAAATTTTGTATTTCCTTGGTAATTGGGGCAATTTTTTTCAAATTCGGAACCGTTTTCAAAAAAAATGATACCTTTTTCTGAAATATGGACATTGTTTGAAACCTTTTTATTATTTAATATGAAGAAAATTTGTATTTTTAATAAGGAGGAAAGCATTTTGAAATCCAAATTGAAGCTCATGCTTAGTCTTGCTCTGGCACTTGTTCTCCC
>JAEEGL017026530.1_pt1 | contig 41253 bp, 36 predicted proteins | sample 9134231 | NCBI WGS metagenome assembly JAEEGL01 (sample SAMN16246548, study PRJNA631951) | gut metagenome | biome: gut microbiome; feature: rumen; material: fiber-attached | host: Bos | place: Iran: Karaj | collected 2018-10
CGCAGAGTCACTCAACTCCAAGATGAAAGGCTTCCGGGCTCAGCTGAGAGGGGTGTCCGATCTGCCGTTCTTCATGTTCAGGTTGTGCAGGATCTTTGGGTAGTGGGACACGGAAGATTGCAGGTGAGCCACCAAAAGTGACCAAATTTTGAAAGAGGTGACCAAAAGTGACCGATTCAATTGCGCCCTGGCTTGGAATCCTGTTGGCTTGTCAGACCAACGAGCAAAATAGCCAGACGAAAAAGATGATTAGCCCGATGATGCCTCCAAAGAGCATGGATTTATACTCTTTTTTCCAGACAACTTTCTCGAATCGGCTGTCGTTGTTATCCTTATGACAAAGGCTTTTTCCTGAAGCTTCGTCAATGGCCTTCAAAAGAGTTTTTTTCTTGATACTATAACCAATCAGGTCAACAGGCACTCTCTTTCCTGACTTGAGAACAATGATTAGATAAGGATATTGGTGGGGACGGTCGATAGAGCCTCCTATTCTTCCTTCAAAATAGCAGTGATCGATCTGATACCATTTGTAATCCACCCCTTTTACTTGATGGATTCCCCATTCATCAATGACAAGATCGTTATCTTTAGAAGTCCTGTATGAATATAGTGATATAATGAGCGTTAAGCCCATTATAACGGGGAGCCCCCACATTTTGGGGACGATAAAAGCCAGGACGATACAAATCAGGAACACAATCCCTGCCGCCCATACCATTCCCTTGTCATATTTGAATCGTGTTTCCATTGTATGGTGAATTCTGTTGGGGAGATCAACATCTCTTCAGAAGTCAAAGTTATACAATCAAATTCAATGCTCCAACGATTAAGGTGACCAAATTGGTATAATTGACAAAAACGGTTAGTAACCTTGACAAAAGTGGTTGGTGACGGCCGCCGCGAGGAGGGCCATTTTACGGAGCCCACCGCAGCGGCGAGCCGTAGCCACGGAGCCTCGTAATGCGAGGTGGCATCACCTTTGCCACGTTGACGTAAAAACACCATTGTACGGCCTTCTATACGTCAACACGGCAGTAATTTATGCCACATAAAGCGATTTCGTTGCCGTGTTGACAAACAATCGGCCATATGTGCATTCTATTCGTCAACGTGGCAAATAAAGGTGATCTTTGGCGCCTCCTTTTTTTGCCTTATCACTCATTAGAAGAAACTGTTTTCTTCTAATTTGCATAAAAGTCAATGAATCAGCAAATTATAAGGGTTTTGCCAACCGAAAATGTCAATTATATCCAGATGCAGGTTATCATCCACTTTTTTGGTAGATTTACTGGTAGACCGGGTATCAAAAAATCGCTGTAACTAACCATATATCAGTTAATTACAGCGATTTCCCGGCGGAGAGAGCGAGATTCGAACTCGCGATACCCTTTTGGGGTACACACGCTTTCCAGGCGTGCCTCTTCAGCCACTCGAGCATCTCTCCAAGGACTGTTCCCAAAAATCGGGACTGCAAATATACGAACTTTTTCCGGCTTTGCAAAAAAGATTTTCAGTATGCATTCATCAAACAGCACGCTGGCTGAAGCATATTATCACTCTGATGATAACGGTGACATCGCTGAGCAAGCCTGTTCTCGGCCAGAAGCATCCGCTGCCACGAATATTTCGTAGTCGTAGGTCCAGGACTCGCCTTCGGAGTACTGCATAATCCGTTTGTAGATGGCTTCCCGGCACGGGGCATTGAATGCCAGTTGGTGGTCTCTCATACAACTTTCCATTGTGGGGCGATACAGATACTCCCTGGAAAAACTAGCCCCCTTGTAGACACCTATCTGTTCACCCGCATACCTGGGATCCGTAATGAACCGGGACCAGATTACTTCGGAGGGATTGTCATGGTAATCCACGTTTGCCCATTTGCCCTCACCGTGCTTCTGATCAACCTCCTTCTTGCGTTCATCGTTGAATTCCTCGTCATATGTGATATACTCATCCAGCAATCCGGCAAATCCATGCCCCATTTCATGGGCTATGGCTTGTAAATCGAAAATATAACTCTCACTCACGCCCCGGCTCGTGGAATTGTTAGACCGGCCTTCTGAAAGGTCATTATTGAACAGATAGAAAATGCTTACCGGGATATCAAAAGGATTGGGAATCTGCTGGAGAAACGATGAAATCTCTACCTCCTTCATCATTATGTCATATTCGGAATAACCATACCAGGACGGACTGTCTTCCGAGAACACCCGGTCCGATTCAGACCAGGCATAACTGTTATTCCGGGATACCGTTTTAATGGCATAGACACTGAACCGATTCCGAAAGGTCTTGAACGGCTCCCAGCAGAACAGCGCTTCCATGCCGCGGCGCATCTCCTGTTCAAACAGGCCGCCCGGCTCCATATCCCTGTCTACGAAACCGTCTCCGAGATACAGAAGCGGAATGCCCCTCCCGACGGTGGCCTCCTGCAGGACAATCAGTTCGTTGTCATGGGAATAGTCGGTGGACGTATAGGCCATGGAAGTCAGAGGCGTTCCGCTCTTGGTATACAGATGCGGAAGGAAGTCTTTCCATCCCGGAGCCGCAGCATATGCCGCGCCGGATTCATCCGGCACGAAGACCTCACAACCTTCCTTGCCACCCCAGACATAGCCATCCCTGAAAGCGGCGGAAGAGCAGGCAGGAGGATCGATGCATTCAACGTCGACGCGTTTCAAATTGGGGCATCCTGCGAAAACCCTTTCGCCAATCTGCTGGACAGACTGGGGGATAACCACGTCTTCCGTAAGGCTTTCACAGTATATGAAAGCGCCGCCCCCAAGGATTTCCAAACCGTCAGGGAGCGCGATAGAGCGTAACCCCGATTCGCCAAAAGCGCCCCCCTCCAACACTCTGAGATGGGCGGGAAAATCGATTTCCTTCAGGCTGCTGCAAGCCGAAAAAGCGTTGGGCCCGATAACTTCCAGGCTTTCCGGCAGTTTAACGGAGACGAGGTCTCTGCATAGATCAAAAGCGCCGTATTTAATGGACTTTACCCCTTCCGGTATTTCTACGGACGTAACATCTGTATGGTTGATCAAATACATGGGGATGTATTCCAGGTTCTCGTTGAAGACGATAACCCCTTTCCCGTTCTCATAGGTATTGGAAACCAGGAAATATTCCCCGGTGCCATTCACCCTTGCCGGCTGGCCGCTGAGCGTAGTGTACCAGACTTGATTCCTGGGAACGCCATATTGGACCGTAACAACACAGGCGGCGGCTTGGTCCGGAGCCGCCTTGGCTGTGATGGTGGCCGTTCCTTGGGCAAGTGCTACAACCATACCCTGGTCATCCACTGATGCAATCTCAGGATGATCGGACTCCCAGCTGACAGACGGATCCGTTGCATTGTCCGGCCTCACTGTGGCAACAAGTTTCTCCTTTTCTCCCACCACCAGATTGAGGCTCGCCAGATTCAGTTCCACCGATGTGGCGGGGATGCGCCCAGTCTGGGTAACGGTAATGGTATAGGCAAGCGAACCGTCCTTCTGAACAATCGCTACGGTCCCTTCCCTGGAATCGTAGGCAGGATTCTCGTCCACATGCAGACATACGACAGAAGACCTGAGGGCTTTGGTAAGGGTGTGATGAATCCAGTCCGCACTGGAGCTGACGTCAAATTCCACATTGGCATCTACCGCGACTTCTATCTCGCCGCCGCCGAAGGGCATTGCATAGCCGGTATCGTTTACAATCAGCGCGTCCTGCTGCGCCTGGGAGACGCTGATTACCTGCTCCTGCACGCCTTTTTTATCCGGCCTGACGATAATGGTTCCCTCACGGGCGTCTGTGGTAGTGTTCTGTTTGACGTTGAACACCAATATGTTGGAAACAAGGCCCTTTGTTTCCGCCTGCTCTATCCAGTCTGCGGATATGGAGACGGAATACGATACGTTTGACTGCACTTCCACCTGGATGGTCCTGGCATCGGCGGTGAGATCGTAGGCTCTGGTGGGCACGATGAGTCCATCCCTGGCGCTTTGGCTGACATTCACCTCCAGGATGCTTTCCCCCATCTCGATGGTAATGGTGGCATGACGGTCATCGTAGCTGGTGTTCTTCTCATAATTGACGGCCACCGATATGGGACGGTTCGAAGCATGACCGGAAACAGGAGAAACCGAAACCCAAGTGTCTGAGCAACGCAGTTTCCAGTCCCTGTTAGCCGAAAAAACGATGGTTCCGTTCCCGCCCTGAGCACCGGTTTCCATTCTCTCCGGACTCGAAAGGATTAGAACTGGCTGATCCTTCTCTTCTTCCGGCTCCTTTTCCTGCTCAATTACCTGCCGGCAGGAAATAATGGCCGACAAGGCCATCGGCATAAACAGTATGCAAAGTAATCTTTTCATTGAGGCCACCTTTGATGTTCTTATAGCCATGGTCCATCTAGCCTTCCTTCCACAAAAATCCCCATAGTTATCTTTCCCGATTTTTACAAATATAGTAAAATAGACTTATATTTGTACAAAGATTTTGCGCCGATGATTCAGCAGTATCCCCACTTCGACCTCACCCGGCGGAACACCTTCCGCATGCGGGTGCATTGCACCCTGTATCTGGAACTCACGGAAGAGGCAGACCTGCTCCAAGTGGACTGGAAGGCACTCCCCCAGCCCGTCTTTGTGATGGGAGGCGGTTCCAACCTCCTGTTTACCAAGGATTTTCCCGGCACCATCGTCCATATGGCCAATAAAGGCGTCAGGTGGAATGACGACGGGACGGCCACCGTGGAGGCCGGCGTGGTCTTCGACCAGTTCTGCCGGGCGGCGGCGGAAAAGGGCCTCTGGGGGCCGGAGAACCTGTCGCTCATCCCCGGGGACACCGGCGCGGCGGCGGTGCAGAACATCGGCGCCTACGGTGTGGAAGCCAAGGACATCATCGCCTCCATCCGGGCCTATGAGCGGGAGACGGGGCGGTTTGTCTGCATCGACCCTCAGGATTGCGGCTACGGCTACCGCAAGTCGCACTTCAAGAAGGAATGGAAGGGCCGATACATCCTCTGCGCCGTCACCTTCCGCCTTAGCGCGAAACCGCAGCCCCGCCTGGACTACGGCGGTCTGCGGGAAGAACTGGGGGAACAGGCCGGATGCCCCACCCCCGCCCAGGTACGGGAAGCCATCATCCGCATCCGGCAGCGGAAACTCCCGGATCCGGAAGAGTTGGGCAGCGCCGGCAGCTTCTTCTGCAATCCGGTGGTGAGCCGCGAAAAGTATGAAGAGGTGGTCTCCATCGCCCGGAAAGAGCGGGGCGAAGAGGTGCAAGTGCCTCATTATGAAGTGCCCGACGGGGTAAAGATTCCCGCCGCCTGGCTCATCGACCAGTGCGGGTTCAAAGGCCTGGAACACGGCGGCGCCAAAGTCTATCCCAAGCAGCCGCTCGTGATTGTGAATGCCAGCGGCGAAGCCCGGCCGGAAGATATCCTGGCGCTGCAGCAGCGCATCATCGACACAATCGAGGGGAAATACGGCATCCGCATCTTCCCCGAATGCGAGTTTGTCTGAGCCGGCCGCCCCTTTGTTTTTTGCCGGGAATTTGGTAAGTTTGTATCGAAAAATATGCCTATTATGAAAACGTTCCTCAAATGCATCGTGCCGGCCCTCGCCCTGCTGGCCGTTTCCTGCACCGGCGGCGAAAAACAGACCGGAAAACCTTTCGACGAGCTGCCCGACATCCCTACGGAACAGCTCTGGAAGAGTTTCGCAGCCATCCCCAAGGCAGACCTGCCGGAAAAACTCCAGTCCCCCGAATACCGCCTTCAGTTTGAACAGCAGCTGGAAGAGCTCCAGGAAGGGATGATGGGAGACGGGGAAGGACTCGAGACCATGGACGAATGGTACGAGGCGGAAAACAGCATCTACTGGTCCGACTATTTCACCCTTCCGGAAGACTATGACTGGTCGAATGAAGCGGACGACGTAGAGCATCCGTACGTGTCGCTCAATGCCTATTCCAACACGGACGGCACCCGCATCTTCCTCGCCGTCAGATGCGGTTCCTATGATTCGGAGGGGAATGAAGATTCCGGTACCAAATACTATTGGTACGATGTAGCTTCCGGCAAGTGCAGCGCCGCCCAGCTCCCCATGGACAAGCCCTATACCCCCGACGACCTGGCAGAAGATACGCTGCTGCACTACGGTGTGGCCTCGCTTTACTATTCCCTCAAGGACGGAAAATACTATCCCAACTTCTACGACCGCGGATTCGAGGTATTCATCGACGATGTCGGGGAATCCGGCGTCCGCTACAACTGGGACGGCACCCAGTTCGTCAAGACGGAAAAGAAGCATATGATCACCCTCTACAGCTATGGATTCTCCCACATCATGCTCCGGGACACCATGCCCTTCGACATTCCCGGTTACCAGGCCGAGCGCATAGAAAACGACAACGAGTACGAATGCATCTATGAACTCCGGAAAGACGGTGAAACCGAGCCCACGCTGGTGTTCCACACCTCTCCCAGCCTGGAGATCATCGACATCGAACTTTGCTCGGACCGCTACGCCAATACCTATGGCTTCTATCCGGGCATGCCGTACGAAGATTTCCTCAAAAAGGTAGAAGAATTCAACCAGTACTACGAAGAGCCGCCTTACCTTTCCGTCGTCACCGATATGGACGAAAACTTCGCCTATGTCTTCTGGGGCTACGACGAAGACTTCTACTATCTGGTGGACAAGAAATTCGTCAAAGGCGACAAGATTGCCCCCAACGCCAAAATTGCCCGCGTAGGCGTCACCGCGGCCGTGGGTTAACCGCCCTCTCATGCGAAGGGGCGCCTTCATCCTGCTAGTGTTTCTGCTTTCCTGCGTCCTCCCCGCCAGGGCGCAGGAAGACAGATTGCATGAGCTCAAGGAGCGGACGGAAACGCTGGAAAAGAAGGCCCGGGAAAAAACGGCCGAAGTAATGGAGAAGGCCGCCCACGCCAGGGACACCACCGAAAAGATCCTCCGGCGGGTAGACCGGCGGATGTACCGGCAGCAGCACCGCACCAAGGTAGATTCGGCCTATATTGCCATCCCGGAAGAGCGCTGGACCATCAAAACCACCTCCAACCTCAACTGGAACGGACTGGGCATCAATCATTTTGCCGACGAGCAAGGCTATGGGTCCTGGGTCCAGTCGTCGCCCAAGTTCAGCCAGGGCATCTCCGTGGCCTGGCGCTGGCTGGAGATAGGCGCCTCCATCAACCCGGCCTGGTTCTTCCCTTCGCTCAAAAACGACGACCAGTCGTACTCCATCTCCGTTTTCGGCAACAAGTTCGGCCTCACGGCCACCCTGCGCTACGCCAACACCTACAAAGGGACCATCTGGACCCTGCCGGACTCTACGTCCGTCTCCATCCCCTTAGGGAAAACAAGCGACCTCTCGGGGGATTTCGACGCCTATTATGCTTTCAACGGAGACAAATTCTCCTTCCCGGCCGCCTTCAGCATGATGCAGATCCAGAAGCGGAGCGCCGGCAGCGTCATCCTGAGCCTGTCGGTCCGCAACGGTCTCACCATCTTCGACGGGATCACCTACCAGGACACGGAGCAGATGAAACTCTACTCCAACATGCTCGCTGTAGGCGCCGGCTACGGGCACAATTTTGTGACGCCACACCACTGGCTGTTCCATGTATCAACCATGGGCAACCTGACGCTTCTGTCTTATAATAAAGTGGTTACCTCTACCGAGAACTACCGTCTCAAGCAAACTTTCCCGGACTGGATCACCTCTTTCCAGCTGGCGGCGCTCCATTGGAAGGACAAGTGGTTCTACGGGGCCAACCTCACCATCCGCAGTGCCATCTATGGCAAGCGGGAAGAACTGGAGTTCATCAATGCCCGGGTCGAAGGCAACCTGGTGTTCGGATTCCGGTTTTAGAACTGGTAGAGGTTGAGGCCGGTCTCTTCGTCTGTCCGCCGGCCCACAAACGCCCCCTCAAAATGGGCTACCAGCAGTTCGCAGGCGCCGTTGATGCGGGCGCTCAGCAAATGCCCTCCCACGCAGGTATAGTCCCGCCGGCTGCATGTCAGGTGAATGTGCAGATAGGGCTTTCCGTCCTTCTGGGAAATGTTGCCGGTGAGGTTGGTGATTTCCATCTGTTCGGTAAAAGTCTTGTCCACATACTTCAGGGTGGCAGGGTCCAGGAAGCGGAAGGTGGCTTCCGAAACGGCCCCAAGGCCAAGAATGTTGCCGGCCAGAATGCCTTTTTCACGGCAGAAGGCGGTTAAGGCTTCTACCACCTCCACATGGTTGTCCAGGCTCAGGACGAAGCGTCCGCCGGGAATTTCGGTATATTGATACATGTCGATAAGGGTTTGCACACCGTAAAGATAGTGCTTTTTTGGCATAGAAAGTGTATATTTGCAATCGGCAAAACCATTTTGTAAATGAAAAGGATTCTCTTTGCCCTGCTGCTCGCGGCTTTTGCCGCGGCTTCGGCGCAGGGCCAGTCCATAAGATGTAATTACCGGTCCAACGGAATGACGCATATCTCCACGGAGTACGAATCCCTGGAGGTGGGCGGAATACCGGCCGAAGTGCGGGTGGAACTGGCGGGCTTTCCGGACGGGTCCACCCTCTACCTGTTTTATCTCAATCTGCTGCAGAAGACTTCCGCGGTGGTGCCCAAGGGCGTCAAGATGGGGGTCACGCTCTCCAGCGGGAAAATTCTCCGGCTGGACCAGATAGGCCAGTTCTCCGCCACCCCGCCGCGCCTGGAAAACGGGCTGTTCGTCAATCGCCTCAAGTATGCGGTGGAGCCCTCCGACATGGAAAAGATGGTACGCGGCATCAAGGGCGTAGATATCATTACCGGCTGGAATCCAGAAGACTTCGTGCAGGGAAACTTTGCCGGGGACGAACTCGGAGGCCTTCTCAAACGCCACTGCGAGGCCATCCTGGCCGCTGCGGACGCAACCATCGACCTCAAGGCCCAGCTTTCCGGCTATACGGACAACGTGAACAGCATCCTGTCCACCACAGAGCCCGTGGTGGCCATCGGGGAGCACTTTGCCTACAACATCCTCATCTCGCACCTTTACTACAAGAATACTAACGAGGAAGACATAGACCTGGCCTTCGTGCTGGGGGCGGAGGAAAAATACCACATTCCGCTGGATGCCCGCGTGCGATTCACCCTCCTGGACGGCTCCGTCATAGACCTCCTGCAAACGCGTGACGACGAGAACTTCGTGTATGTCTATCCCAGCCTGGAAGAAGTGCACCGCATGTGCACCGCCGGTATCGCCGGCCTGGCCGTCGACTACGACGGCGGCGTCCTCACAGACAGTTTCTCCAGGGAGGAAGGCTTTTCCGAAGCCCTGAACCAGCAACTGCAGCTCCTCCTCTCACTCTCCCCCCGCTAAGGCTTGTCATTTGCAGAAAAATCACTAACTTTGCACCCCCAACCATGGTTCCGTAGCTCAGCTGGATAGAGCAACAGCCTTCTAAGCTGTGGGTCTCGGGTTCGAATCCCGACGGAATCACAAACAGAGCGAATAAAAGCAACGAAGTAGCGCGCGCCAAATTCATTTGAGTGCGCGCTACTTCGTTGTCTTTTATTCATGAGGCCCCCGGCAGGGGGACTGTGATGTGGCCGCCGCAGGCGGACAAATCACCTCTGTTTGCCAGAGATGCAAAGCAGATCTGGCGTTGGCGTTATGCTCGTGATGAGCCCCCCGCAGGGGACGGGATGTGGCCCGAAGGGCCAAATCCCAGGCGGACAAATCACCTCTGTTTGCCCGTTCAAGCCACCCATCAAGCATTTTCGCCCGTTTTTGCTTATCGTCTGGCTCTGTCATGCCACCCATCAAGCATTTCGGGCCATTTTTGCTTATCGTCTGGCTCAGTCATGCCACCCATCAAGCATTTTCGCCCATTTTTGCTTATCGTCTGGCTCCGTCATGCCACCCATCAAGCATTTCGGGCCATTTTTGCTTATCGTCTGGCTCTGTCATGCCACCCATCAAGCATTTCGGGCCGTTTTTGCTTATCGTCTGGCTTATTGGGGCACGGTGGGGATTGACGATGCCCATGAAAAGCCCACCCCCCACAGAATCACAAACTGTTCAGCAGTTGCAATTTACCATCGTCCAGCAGCTTCAGGATCAGCTCCCCGAAAAGGGTGTTCTGCCAGGCGAACCAGTCTCGCGTGTAGCGGCTGGGGTTGTCTTTGTGGAACGACTCGTGCATGAAGCCGGTCCCCGCGTCCGTATCCATGAGGGTGCGGAGGCACCAGCGGATTTCGTCGTCGTCCTTCGAGGTAAAGGCACGCATCATGATGCTCATGGGCCAGATCATGCCGGGGCCCACATGCGGCCCGCCAATTCCTTCGGCCGCCTTTCCGCGGAAGAAGTACGGATTGTCCTCGCTCCAGACCAGGCGGCGGGTATTCTGCCAGACAGGGTCGTCCGGGCTCACATCGCCCAGATAGGCCATGGAGAGGAGGCTCGGGACATTGGCATCGTCCATGAAAAGGCGGTTGCCGAACCCGTCCACCTCGTAGGCGTACACCTTTCCGTACTTGGGATGCTCCCAGACGGCGTATTTCTTCAAGGCCGATTCCACTTCTACAGCCAGCGCCGTGCATTCTTCCGCACGGAAGGCGTCCCCGTTCACCGTCCGGAGGATTTCCGCCGCCTTTCGTAACGAACTGACGGCGAAGAAATTGGAAGGAACCAGGAACTCGAAGGTGGTGGCGTCGTCCGAAGGGCGGAAGGCCGATGCGATGAGCCCCACCGGCCTTACCGGCTGTCCGTAGCCGGAGTTGGCCTTGGTGTCCAGCTGCGCCCAGGTGCTGCGCTGGAAGTGATAGGGGCCGCGGCCGTCCTTTCGCTGCTGCTCCCGGAAAGTGGTGAGAATCCGGTCTATCGCCCGAATCCAGCCTTCGTCAAAAACGCTGCCGTCTCCGGTGACCTTCCAATAGGCATAGGCCAGCCGGATGGGATAGCAGGGAGAATCTACCTCCCACTTGCGCTCGTGGAGGTTGGGGTCCATGTCGGTGAGGTCCGACTGCCAGCCCGTGCCCGTGGGGCCGTCATTGAAAGCATTGGCATACGGGTCTATCCCGATGAGCTGGAACTGGCAGCGGATGACCCCTTCCAGCATCGCGCGGAGATGTTCGTCCTCCCGGGCGAAGCGGACATAGGGCCACACCTGCGCGCCGGAATCCCGCAGCCACATGGCGTGGATGTCGCCGGTATAGACAAACGTGCGGGGATGGCCTTCATCGTCCTCCGAGAAATGCACCGTGGTATCCAGCGTATTGGGAAAGCAGTTGGCGAACAGCCAGGCCAGCCGGGGATTGGTGAGGGTGCCGGTCACTTCCGCAATCCGTTTCTCCACCGCCTCGCTCACAAACAGCCGGTCCTGCAGCGCCGGACGGCCACTTTCAAACGGCCCCCGATCCGTTTCCCTTTCCACATAATCCGCCTCCGTGAGCACTGCGCCGATGGCCGCCTCCCGGGAGCCGCTCCGGCAGGACACCGCCGCCAGCAGGACGCAGACGGCCATCCCGTAAAGGTATGCAGCGGGGAGGCGCATCCTATTCTCTGGAAATATGCGCACCCAGCGCATTGAGGCGGCCTTCGATGTTTTCGTAGCCGCGGTCTATCTGCTCGATGTTCTCGATGATGGAAGTTCCCTTGGCGCTCATGGCCGCAAGCAGCATGGCGATACCCGCACGGATATCCGGCGATACCAGGCGCGCCGCCTTGAGGGAAATGCGATGGTCGTGCCCGATGACCACCGCCCGGTGAGGGTCGCAGAGGATGATCTGGGCGCCCATGTCAATGAGGCGGTCCACGAAGAACAGGCGGCTTTCGAACATTTTCTGGTGGATGAGCACGCTCCCCTTGCACTGGGTGGCCACCACCAGCATGACGGACAGCAGGTCCGGCGTGAGGCCGGGCCAGGGAGCGTCTGCCAGCGTCATGATGGAACCGTCCAGGAAGGATTCAATCTCGTAGCTTTCCTGTTCGGGGACAAAGATGTCGTCCCCGCGCTGTTCCAGCTTGACACCCAGGCGGCGGAACGAATCTGGAATAATGCCTAAATCTTTGTACGACACATCCTTAACCGTGAGGCTGCTGCGGCAGATGGCAGCCATGCCGATGAAGGAGCCCACCTCAATCATGTCCGGCAGGATGCGGTGCGTGGCGCCATGCAGGGACGGCACGCCATGGATGGTAAGGAGGTTGCTTCCCACCCCTTCGATGCGGGCGCCCATGGCATTGAGGAGCTTACAGAGCTGCTGCAGATAGGGTTCGCAGGCGGCGTTGTAGATGGTGGTGGTACCCTCCGCCAGCACGGCGGCCATGACAATGTTGGCCGTACCGGTGACGGATGCCTCTTCCAGCAGCATGTACGTGCCGCGAAGGCCGTCCGGCGCCGTGAGGCGGAAGGCGCGGCGCGAGGCGTAGTATTCCATGGAAGCGCCCAGGTTCTGGAAGCCCACCAGGTGGGTGTCCACCCTGCGGCGGCCAATCTTGTCTCCGCCCGGTTTGGGGAACCAGGCCCGGCCCAGACGCCCCAGGAGCGGCCCCACAATCATGACCGAACCGCGGAGGGAGGCGCAGAGCGCCACGAATTCCTCCGTTTCCAGGTAGCTAGTGTTGATATCGGCCGCCTCGAAACGATACACGCCCCTTTCCTGGCGCTCCACCTTCACGCCCATCTTTTCCAGCAGCGTGATGAGATTCCGGACGTCTGCTATTTCCGGAATATTCTCAATGACGACAGGCTCGCTGGTGAGCAGCACGGCGCTGATGACTTCCAGGGCCTCGTTCTTGGCTCCCTGGGGAGTGATTTCACCGGAGAGCCGGTGCCCTCCTTCCACGATAAATTTTCCCATGGCTGTTTTTACTATTCTTACAAATATAGCAAATAAACCGCACATTCGCATAAGTATTTTGCGCGAAAGGGGGCCGTTTCTTCAAGGCTTACCTTCAGGGCTGGATGCCAGAAGCTGCGCCTCTATCTTGCGCTTCACTTCTTCAAAGGAAACGGGACGATAGTCATTGTTGTCCACGCCTACGTCGTACTGCAAAGGGAAGAGCATCCCCAGCCGGGGCATGTCCAGCCCGTTGTTTTTGCGCGGCCCGCTGTGTACGTGGCCGAAGAGCTGCCAGGTATTCCGGTACGAGCCGCCATAGCAAAGGAAGGGATGGTGGTTCAGGAGGATGCGCTGCTTTTCCACCAGGATGCTCATCTGCTGGGCCACATGGGCGAAGCGGAGCATGAAGCCCTGGTTGACATGTTTCATGTCGTGATTGCCCAGAATGAGGTAGATGCTGCCATTGAGGCGTGACAGGACCTTCTCCCAGTTCCGGGCCTTTCCCACGCAGAAATCTCCCAGATGGAAGACAATCCCGTCCGGGGGGACGGTTTCGTTCCACCGGCGGATGAGCTCTTCGTTCATCTCCTCCGCCCCGGAGAAGGGACGATGGCAGAAACGGATGATTCCTTCCTGATAGAAATGCGTATCTGAAGTGAACCAGATATTGTGGGGACTGAATTTAAAAACCGTATCCATCTTTTGCGTAGCATGAATCCTTTCTCTCCCGTCTCTGCCCCGGCCGTGATGCCTGCCGCGCAGGAAAGGTTTTGCCAAAGATAAGCCGATTATCCGGAATAAAACAAGCCTGTAGACCTTTGGGAGAACGATTCCGCATTTCGGACAAGTGGAGCGTATAGGGTTTTTCGACCTTTTGAGAATAGCCCGCTCCGCCCTCCCCTGTTGGATATGTTGCAGAGATTATCTATCTTTGTCGGGACCGGTCTTCCGGTCATACATATTTGCGAACAGTGTTTTCGCTTTGCCCTATCCTAAATCTGGAAAATTTACTTGAGACGGGCAACGGCCGAAGCACTCCGCTCGGCTTGCACAATAAGCTGGGGATTCGGTCCCCCCCTGTTGCTGTCGGGTGTGGAGTGAGCTTCGTATCCCTGCAGTCTCAAGGTATTCCAGAACCCAGGATAGGCGGATGCGACAGATGCGCTCCACACTTTTTTATTTCCTGGAGCGCTCGCGCTGTCCCCTAGTGCATCAACCCTCTTTTACGATTGCCGTCAACAAAAAGAAGCAGATGCATTTCACGGAAGAGCCTTGCCGAAGGGACGGAAGGGCTCTTCTTCTCTATTTCGGCAGAAATGCTTAAATTTGCAGATACTAAGGCCATGACCGGGAATAAGGACCATCTGCTGGGTTTGATCCGGAGCGGACAGCCCATGACCCTGCAGCAACAGGTGAAACTCACCCTGCTGCTGTGCGGTCCCGCCGTCCTGGCGCAGGTAGCCACCATCCTGCTGCAGTTCATCGACACCGCCATGGTGGGCAGCCTGGGGGCGGGCCCGTCGGCCTCCATCGGGCTCGTCTCTACAACCACTTGGATATTAGGCGGTTTCTGCATGGCGGCCAGCCAGGGATTCTCGGTTCAGGTGGCCCATCTGGTGGGTTCGAACGACTTTGAGAACGCCCGGAAAGTGATGCGGCAGGGGCTTACCTCCGTGCTCCTTTTCAGCCTGTTCATCATGTTCACCGGCCTTCTGATCTCCGGTCCCCTGCCCCGCTGGCTGGGTGGTTCGGAAGACATCCGGCCGGACGCCGTGGGGTATTTCCGCACTTTCTGCTGGTTCATCCCCACCATGCAGCTGTCGTTCTTCGGCAGCAGCATGCTCCAGTGCAGCGGCAACATGAAGGTGCCCAGCCTCCTGAACATCTTCATGTGCGTGCTGGACGTCATCCTCAACTTCTTCCTCATCTTCCCCACGCGGGAGCTCCACCTCCCGGGCATGACGCTTACCCTCCCGGGCGCCGGGATGGGGGTCATGGGCGCCGCCCTGGGTACCGGCCTCGCAGAGGCCATCACGGCGGCCCTCATGCTGTATTTCCTCCTGTTCCGCTCCAAAGAGCTGGGCATCGCGCGGGAAAAGGGCTCCTTCATCCCGGCTTTCGCCACCCTCAGGAACGCATTCGGCATCACCGGTCCCATGTGGCTCCAGAACGTTATCATGCGCGGGGCGCACATTGCCAGCACCGTCATCATCGCCCCGCTCGGGGCCGTTTCCATTGCCGCCAACTCCTTCGCCATCACGGCGGAGAGTTTCTGCTACATGCCCGGATACGGCATGGGCGACGCCGCCACCACCCTGGTGGGCCAGAGCCTCGGGGCCGGACGGAAACAGTTTGCGCGGGACTTCGCCCGCATCTGCACCCTGCTGGGCGTGGGCATGATGTCCGCGCTGGCCGTGGTGATGTATTTCATCGCCCCGCAGATTATGTCCCTGCTCAGCAATGACGCGGACGTGATAGCGCTGGGCGCCCGGGTGCTCCGCATCGAAGCCTTTGCGGAGGCCGGATATGCGGCCGCCATCGTGGCCTACGGGGCCTGCGTGGGAGCCGGCGACACGCTGGTGCCCAGCATCATCAACCTGGGGAGCATGTGGCTCGTGCGTATCGTACCGGCCATCTTCCTCACCCGCCATTTCGGCCTTGTGGGCTACTGGCTGGTCATGTGCGTGGAACTCAACGTCCGCGGGCTCGCCATGTTCCTCAGGACCCGGGGAGACAGCTGGACCAAGAAAATGGCAAAGACATAAAAAGACAAACGATATGAAAGAAATCCGTCATCAGGAATTCGGCGGCGAAAGGCCGCTTTACTGCGAACATGACCTCTATCTGGAAGACGTGGTCATCCATGAGGGCGAATCGGCCATCAAGGAAACCGGCAACATAACGGCGGTGCGCTGCCGTTTTGAAGGGAAGTATCCCTTCTGGTGCTGCAAGCACTTCGTGGTCAAGGACTGCATCTTCACGGTGGGCGCCCGTGCGGCCCTCTGGTATTCGCAGGACCTGCTCATGGAAGACACCATCGTGGACGCCCCCAAGATGTTCCGCGAGATGGACGGCATCAAGCTGCGGAATGTCATCATCGACAGCGCTTCGGAAACCTTCTGGAGCTGCCGGGACATGGATATCGACCAGCTGCGCTGCGACCGTGCCGACTATATCTTCATGCACTGCAGCAACGCCGTCATCCGGCATTTCCGGCTCAACGGAAACTACTCTTTCCAGTGGGCCAGGAACATTGAAATCCACGACTCCGTGCTCAAGACCAAGGACGCCTTCTGGGAAACCGACAACGTGACGGTGTACGACTCCGTCATCGACGGGGAATTCCTGGGCTGGCATTCGCGGAATCTCCGCCTGGTGCGCTGCCATATCGGCGGCAGCCAGCCTCTCTGCTATGCGGAAGGCCTGGTCCTGGAGGACTGCACCTTCGCGGCGGACGCAGACCTGGCGCTGGAGTATTCCGACGTGAAGGCCACCATCCGCGGCCACGTCCCCTCCATCAAGAATCCCCGCACCGGATCCATCAAGGTGGATTCGGTGGGGGAACTGATCATCGACAAGAACATGAAGGCCCCCGGCGACTGCCGGCTGGATATTGGCCGGATTACTGGATAAAGCTGGAGAAGTAGCCGCTGAACACCACGTTGGTGATGAGGTAACCCACGACCGTTGAGACAAATACGCTGATGAGCCCCGGCATCATGAAGCTGTGGTTCAGGAGGTATTTGCCAATGACGGTGGTGCCGCTCCGGTCGAAGTTCACCGTGGCGATATCGGACGGATAGTTGGGGATGAAGAAGTAGCCGTACACGCTGGGGAGAACGCCCAGGAGCACCGGACCGGCAATGCCCAGTTCATAGGCCAGGGGCAGCATGGCCACCACCACGGCGCCCTGCGAATTGATGAGCACGGAGACCAGGAAGAAGACGAAGGCGATGGTCCAGGGAGCCCGGGTGACGAGGTCTGTGAGCATGAGCTTCATCTCATCCATGTAATTACCGAAGTAAGTATCTGCCAGCCAGGCAATTCCGTAGATGGCCACCACGGCCACCATGCCCGACTGCCAGACGGCGCCGGCCACGGCCTTCTTGGGCGAGGCCTTGCAGAACATGATGTTGGCGGCCGCCGCCGTGAGCATGATAATCTGGATGCAGATGTTCATCTTGGGCAGGTTGATGGCCTTGGCCAGGGTTTGATCGCCCACATGGATCATCTGGCAGAATGCGAAGCCCACAATGACCAGGAGCGCGGCCAGGAACACGTACACGGACGCTTTGGCTTCCCGGGTAATCACTTTGTCAAGGGTGGTGGCGGAGTTGCCGTACATGTACTGGAAGGTTTCCGGATCTGCTTTCCTCTTCAGGAATTCGGGGTCTTTGTCCAGGTCTTTGCCCCGCTTGTAGGAGGCCAGGGCCGCACACATGAGGCCCAGCACGCAGGCCGGAATGGTGACCATGAGCACCTGCGGGATGCTCACCATGTACCCGTTGGCATTGGAAATGGTGACGAAGGCCACTACGGCCGCCGCGATGGGCGAGCAGGTGATGCCCACCTGCGAAGCGATGGAGGACACGCCGCAGGGCCGTTCCGGACGGATTCCCTTCTTGAGGGCGATGTCGCAGATGATGGGCATGATGGTATACACCACATGGCCGGTTCCCACGAGCACGGTAAGGAAGAAGGTGACCAGGGGGCCCAGGAATGTGATGTGGTCCGGGTGCTTGCGGAGCATTTTTTCCGCAATCTGGATCATCCAGTCCATACCGCCCGAGGCCTGCAGGGTGCCCGCGCAGGTGACGGCCGCAATGATGATATAAATGACATCCGTGGGCGGCGTACCGGGTTTAAGGCCGAAGCCGAACACCAGGATGGCCAGGCCGATGCCGCTGATGGCGCCAAGGGCCAGGGAGCCGTAGCGCGATCCCACATAAAGGGCTGCCAGCACAATGAGCAGCTCGATAATCATGGTGAAGGTCATGGTAATTTTGGTTAGTGCCTATAAAGGTAGCAAAAAAGGAAGGAATAACCAAGGCAAAACGGCTATTCCGGCAGGGTTTCGCCGATGGTACGGGCAATCTTGCCGATATTGAGGCTGCGGGCCGAGGCGTCGATGATGTCTTTATAGACACCGCCCTTCTTGTACACATCGTCCGGATGGCCCGACTGCTCCACGCGGCCCTTCTGCAAGGCATAGACCATTTCACTGTCGATAATCTGGGAGATGCTGTGCGAGATGATGATGACCGTACGGCCGGCCTTGATGGCGTCGATGCTGTTCTTGATCTGCTCCGTGGCGATGGCGTCCAGCGAAGCTGTGGGCTCGTCCAGGAAGATAATGGGCGGGTTCTTGAGGAACATCCGCGCGATGGCAATCCGCTGCTGCTGGCCGCCGGAAAGGTCTGCCGCCTTGTTTTCGAACTGCTTGGGGAGGGCCATGATCTGGTCGTAGATGTACGACTTTTTGGCGGCCTCCACCACCTCCTCGTGCGTAGCGTCCGGCTTTCCGTAGAGGATGTTCTCCTCGATGGTGCCGTCGAAGATATGGTTCTTCTGGAGCACCAGGCCAATGTTTTCCCGGAGGAACTGGGTGTCGTATTCCCGGAGGTCGATGCCGTCCAGCGTGATGCTGCCCTTCTGGGGCTCGTAGAACTTGTCCAGGAGGTTCACGATGGTGGTCTTGCCCGCGCCGGAAAGGCCCACCAGGGCCGTGATCTTGCCCGGTTCGATGACCATGTTCACGCCATAAAGCGCCTGGTTTCCATTGGGATAGGTAAAATCCACGTCCTTGAGCTCGAAGCGGCCGTGAATCTTTTCCGGCTTGTAGCTGCCGCTCGGCTCCACCTCCGTCTCCGAATCCAGGATGTCGAAGAAGCCTTCCGCATAGATGAGCGCGTCGTTCACATCGTCAAAAATGCGCTGGAGCTGCGTGATGGGGGCGATGACATTGGAGAAAAGCATCACGTGGTACATGATTTTACCGATGGTCATGCCCGGATACTCGATGAGCACCAGATACGCGGTGAGGATGATGACCAGCACCGTACCTACCTGGCGCACAAAACTCTTGAGACCGTTGTAGTAGAAACCCACGCGCCGCGTCTTCATCTGGTTGGCCGTCACCTGGTTCTGGATGTCCAGCTGCTTGCCCGCCTCTATCTTTTCCCGGTTGAAGCTCTTGATGACATTGATGGAGTCGATGATGTTCTTGATGCCCTGGCTCTTGGTTTCCAGGTGGGAACGCATTTCCCGGCGCCAGCCCTTGAGGCGCTTGGCCTGCCGGTAGGTAATCCAGAAATAGACCGGGACAATTCCCAGGGCCACCAGCCCCACGTACACATTGGCCGCGAACATGAGGATGAGGGCCAGCAGGGCGCTCGTGAACAGCGGCAGCAGGTCGATGAAGAAATTCTGCACTGTACGGGAAAGGCTGCTCACGCCCTGGTCGATACGGGCCTGGATCTTGCCGGTGGCATTGTCCGAAGAGGAGAAGAAAGCCATGCGGAAGGTGAGCACCTTCTCAATCACCGCCTGCGAGAGGTCCCGCGACACGAAGATGCGCATGCGCTCCCCATAGTAGTTCTGCGCAAAGGTGATGAGGGCCGAGAGGATTTCCTTGCCCAGCAGCACCACCGAGATGATAACCAGGATTTTAGACGCCTGTCCCCAGGAAAAGTCCGTGCCGATGAGCGCGTTGATGGCGTCTACCGTACGGTCCAGCACGATGGCGTTCACCTGCGCCATCAGGGACCCCACCAGCGTGAGGATGAGGGTGACGACCACCAGCCAGCGGTAAGGCCGCACGAACGGCCTGATGTTTTTGAAAAGTCCGAAAAGATTCATACTGCAAAAGGCCGCCGCTTAAACGACGGCCCTAGGGGGATAAAGTGAATGAATAACTAAAGCTGGTCTATGCAGGCCTTCATCTGGGGAAGCTTGGCCTGCGCGGCATGGAACAGGGCCACCTGGTTGCGGGTGCGCACCAGATTGTGCTCCGGATACTTGATCTTGTAATAGGTGTCTCCGTTGATGTAGTCTGCGAAGAAGCGGACGGCCTGCATGTAGGGGAAGAGGCAGGCGGCATAGGGCAGGTTCTCCACCTCGATGGGGGTGAGGAAGCTGCGGGCGCTCTCCAGATAACCCTTGGCGAAAGCCTCGAAGATATCCATCTTGAAGTCCACTTTCTCAATGGCCGGGTCGTCCTCCGCCACGGTGTTGGCGGCGGTGCGCAGGAAATCCCCGAAGTCCGAGAAGACGAAGGAAGGCATGACCGTATCCAGGTCTATGACACAGAGGATGTTGCCTTCTGCGTCGAACATCATGTTGTTCACCTTTGTGTCGCAGTGGCAGATGCGCTTGGGAAGCTTCCCTTCCCGGTACAGGCGCTCCGCCTTGCACATCTCTTCCTCGAAGGGAAGAAGGTCCGCCAGGATGGCCTGCACCTCCGGAAGCGCCATGCGGCCGGCCTTGTCCGCCTCTACCGCCTCATGCAGCTGACGGGCGCGGAGCTCCATGTTGTGAAAGTCCGGAATGGTTTCCCCGAGCGTGTCCGGAATATCCGAGAGCATGGCCTCGAAGGCACCGAAAGCCTTGCCCGCGAAGTACGAATACTTGGGATCCACCGTCTCATAGGTATATGCGTCCTTGACGAAGACGGAAACCCGCCAGTACGTTTCCCCGTCTGTCCAGTAGGACTTGCCGGTGGCTTTGCAGGGCAGGAAACGGAGCACCTTGCGGTCTATGTCCTTTTCTCCGGCCGCGAGGAGCTTCTTCCGGATATGCGCGGTGGCGCAGTCTATGTTGTGCTGGAGCAGTTCCACGTCCTGGAAAATGGCATTATTGATGCGCTGAAGGACGTAATTGTCCGGTCCGTCGGTCTTCACGAGCAGGGTGTCGTTGATGAGTCCGTTCCCGAGGGGCTTGATATCCAATACATTCCCTTCAATGGCAAATTGGCCGGTGATGGCGAGCAGCTGAGTAAGGTCTTTCATGCTATTAATGAAATGGTTCCTACAAATATACGTAAAAAGCGGCAGAGTTCACACACTGTTTGCGTTTTTGCGAAATAATTCGGAACTTCGTATTCCCAAGAACCGAGTAACCATGTCATCCCGCTATACCCTTGAAGGACCTGTCATCCGTTTCCCCGCCCCGCCGGCACCGGAAGGGCGCCGCTCCATGCTGGGCTTTGCCTGCGCCCCCATTCCGCACGTGCGGGTGGGCCTCATCGGCCTGGGAATGCGGGGCCCCGGGGCGGTGGACCGCTTCCTGCAGCTGGAGCACGCCTCCATCACTGCGGTCTGCGACCTCTACCCGGCCCCTGTGGAAGAAGCCCGCAAAAGGCTGACGGAGGGCGGAGCGCCTGACCCTAAAGTCTTTACGGGGCCAGAAGGCTACAAGCGGCTCTGCGAAGAGGAAGACATCGACCTGGTGTATGTGGCCGTACCCTGGCAGCTTCACACGCCCATCGCCCTGTATGCCATGGAGCACGGGAAGCATGTGGCGCTGGAAGTGCCCGCCGCCACCACCGTGGAGGAATGCTGGGCGCTAGTGGACACGGCCGAACGTACCCGCCGGCACTGCATGATGCTGGAAAACAGCTGCTACGACTTCTTTGAGCTGAGCTGCCTCAACATGGTGCAGCAGGGTGTCTTCGGCGAGATTGTCCACGCGGAAGGGGCCTACTGCCACAACCTCAATTCCTACTGGGACCGCTACCGCGACGACTGGAGCATGAAGCTCACCGCCGCACACCGCGGAGACCTGTATCCCACCCATGGCCTGGGCCCGCTCTGCCAGGACCTCGGCATCCACAGAGGAGACCTGATGGAAATGCTGGTGGCCATGGACAGCGCCGCCATCGCCGGACAGGCCGTGGCGGACGCCCGCTACGGGAAGGGTAGCCTCGTCTTTGAAAACGGGGACAATACTACTACGCTCATCCGCACCCGGAAGGGGAAAACCCTCCTGCTGGAGCGCTCCATTGTCACGCCCCGCCCCTACAGCCGCATGTACCAGCTCTGCGGCACCAAAGGCTATGCCAGCAAGTACCCCGTGCCGGAAATCCTCCTGGGAGAGGAAGCGGCCGAATGCCTGCCGCCCGGGGAGCGGGACGCCCTCCTGCAGCGCTACCGCCATCCCATCCTGGAAGGCCTGGAAGAAAAAGCCCGTACGGTGGGCGGCCACGGCGGCATCGACTATATCATGGACTACCGCCTCATCTACTGCCTCCACCACGGCCTGCCGCTGGACCAGGACGTCTATGACGCAGCTGAGTGGAGCTCCGTGGTAGAACTCACGGAAGCTTCACTCAGAAACGGTTGCCTGCCGGTGGAAATACCGGACTTCACGCGGGGCGAATGGGACCGCCTCAAAGGCGTCCGCTTTGCATCCGCCCAGTAATTACTTCACCATACCGCTGAAGCCCATGAAGGCCAGGGCCAGGATACCCACGCTGATGATGGCGATGGGAACGCCCTTGAAGGCCTTGGGCACGTCGTTCATGGCCAGGTGCTCGCGGATGCCCGCGAAGATGACCATGGCAAGACCGTAGCCCAGCGAGGTGGCGAAGGCATAGACCAGGGCCTGCCCCAGGTTGAGCACGCCGCCGGGAACGAAGGCGAATTCCTTGGTGACCACGTTGATGGCCACGCCCAGCACCGCGCAGTTGGTGGTGATGAGGGGGAGGAAGATGCCCAGGGCCTGATACAGCGACGGGGAAACCTTCTTGAGCACAATCTCCACCATCTGCACCAGCGCCGCGATGACCAGGATGAAGGCGATGGTCTGCAGGAAGGTGATGTTGAAAGGCACCAGCAAATACTTGTTGATGAGGAAGGTGACCAGCGTGGCCAGGGTAATCACGAAGCACACGGCCAGGCTCATGCCCGAGGCGGTGGACAGTTTGTTGGACACCCCCAGGAACGGGCAGATTCCCAGGAACTGGGCCAGGACGATATTGTTGACGAAAATCGCCGAAATGATAATCAGAAAGTACTCCATAGCCTAGTTCTTTTTAAGGAATTTGTTGAACAGGACCATCAGGTATCCCAGGCACAGGAAGGCGCCGGGCGCCATGACGAAGGCCAGCATGCCGTCGTTTCCGCCAATGAAGTTCCAGCCGAAAACGGAGCCGGAGCCCAGGATTTCCCGCACGAGGCCCAGCACCGTGAGCGAGGCGGTGAAGCCCAGGCCCACGCCCAGCCCGTCGCAGGCGCTTTCCAGCACCCCGTGCTTGTTGGCGAAAGCCTCGGCGCGGCCGAGGACGATGCAGTTCACCACAATGAGCGGGATGAACAGGCCCAGCGTCTCGTACATGCCCGGGGTGTAGGCCTGCATGAGGAGCTGGAGCAGCGTCACGAAGGTGGCGATGACCACGATGTACACCGGAATATGCACTTTGTCCGGCACCACCGGGGCAATGGCCGAGATGGCCATATTGCTCAGTACCAGCACAAAGAGAGTGGCCAGACCCATGCTGAGGCCGTTGACGGCCGAAGTGGTGGTGGCCAGCGTGGGGCACATGCCCAGCAGCAGCACGAAGGTGGGGTTGTTCTTGACCAGACCGTCCCCGATCAGTTTCAGTTTACTCATGGCTAAGGGCATTAAAGGTCTTCAGGGCATTTTCTACCGCCAGGGCGTAGGCGCGGGAAGTGATGGTGGAAGCCGTGATAGCATCTACATCGCCCCCGTCGTTTTTCACGCTGAGCTTCTTGACGGACGGGTCGAAACCCTTCCACTGATTCATAAACTTCTGGTCTGTCGTGCATTTGGCACCCAGGCCAGGGGTTTCGCTGTGAGAGAGGACGGAGGTGTTGTACACCACTCCGTCGGGGGTGATGCCCACGATGAGGGACAGGTTGCCGCCAAAGCCCACCGTGGTGGATTCGATGGCGTAGCCCACGAGGGCTTCACCGTCCGTGGCTTTGTAATAATGGCCTTCCTCGTTGTATTCCACCGCCGTGAAATGGGGAAGCACCTGCGCGATGGCCCTGTTGGTCTTTTCCGCGGCCGCCGCGTCAATGGGGTCTTTGGTGAGCGCGTATGCGCCGCCCAGCAGTGCCGAACATACCAGGCAGGTAAGGCCCAGCACCAGCACCATGTTGATCAGATTGGATTTTGCTGCCATGGCTTGTTACCTCCCGAATTTTTTCTGCTTGAACCAGCGGTTCAGCAGCGGTACGACCGAGTTCATGATAAGGATGGCGAAGCTGACGCCCTCCGGATAGGAGCCGAAGTAGCGGATCATCATGGTCAACAGGCCGATGCCCACGCCGAACACCACGCCGCCCCAGAGCGACATGGGCGAGGTGACATAGTCCGTGGCCATGAAGCAGGCGCCCAGGATGAGACCGCCGGAAAGCAGGTTGAAGAGCGGATCCGTGAAGCGGTCCGGATTGATTCCCCAGAACACCAGGGCGGTGAGGGCCACCGTGGCGAAGATGCTGAGGGTGATCCAGGGCTTGATGACCTTCCGGATGCACAGGTACACCCAGCCGGCCAGAAGGGCGATGGCACACAGCTCACCGGCGCTGCCGCCCAGGTTCGCGAGCAGCATCTGGCTGTAGTCGTACCCGCCGGCGGCCATGATATCCTTGACGGAAGCCCCCTGCAGGAGTCCTTCCTGCACCGCGCCCAGCGGGGTGGCGCCGGAAACGGCATCCAGGCCGAAGAGGCCCTGGGGATGCTTCCAGGTGGTCATGTAGGTAGGGAACGATACCAGGAGGAACACACGGCCCACCAGGGCAGGATTCCAGATGTTCTGGCCCAGGCCGCCGAAACTCATCTTGGCAACACCGATGGCCAGCACGGCTCCGATGAAAACCACCCACCAGGGAGTGGTGTAGGGCAGGTTGAGGCCCAGGAGGATACCCGTAATCACCGCGGACCAGTCTCCGATGGTGGAGGGCTTCTTGAGCATATACCGGGTGATGGCCCATTCCAGCAGCACGCAGGAAGCCACGCTCACCGCCATCACCACCATTTCCCTCCATCCGTAGAACACGAAGGAGCAGAGAACGGCCGGCAGGAGCGCAATCACCACATCCAGCATGAGGCGCTGCGTGCTGTCCTTGCTGTGGATATGGGGAGAAGGAGAAACTAATAACTTACTCATAGTCTGTTACTTTTTAGCGGCTTCCGCGGCAGCCTTGGCAGCGGCCGCACGGGCACGGATGGCACTCATGACAAAGCCCTTGCCCACGCGGATATGGTCCAGCAGCGGGATATGGGCCGGGCAGGAATACAGGCAGCAGCCGCACTCGATACAGTCTTGGGCGGCATTGGCCTCCAGCGCCTCGGTATCCTTGGCCTGGGAGAGCTTGTTCAGCAGGAACGGCTCCAGGCCCATGGGGCAGGCGTCGGCACACTTGCCGCAGCGGATGCAGTGGGTTTCGGGGGCGCGGCGCGTCTGCTTATCCGTGAGGAAGAGGAGGGCGCCGGTGCCCTTGACGGTGGCGGCGTCCAGGTTGGCCACGGCCCGGCCCATCATGGGACCGCCGCTGATAATCTTGGACGCCTCTTCCGGGACACCGCCCAGATAGTCGATGATATAACGGAGGGGCGTTCCCACCCGCACCAGCAGGTTGGCCTGGCGGGGGAAGCATTCGCCCGTGACGGTGATGGTATTGTCCACGAGGGGCTTGTTCTTCTGGACAGCGTCATAGACGGCGAGGGCCGTGCCCACGTTCTGGACCACGGCACCCACGCTGATGGGAAGGGCGCCGGAGCCCACCTGGCGGTGCATCACCGCGTCGATGAGCTGCTTTTCACCGCCCTGCGGATACATCATCTTCATCACCATCACGTCCATGTCCTTGTAGCCCAGGCGGGAAATGACTTCCCGGATGTGGTCCACGGCCTCCGGCTTGTTCTCTTCGATGGCGATGGTGCAGGGAACCCCGCCCATGGCTTTCTGCAGCAGGGCGGCGCCCACCACCACCTGCTCGCCCTTTTCCATGAGGGTCCGGTAGTCGGAAGTGAGGTAGGGCTCGCACTCGCAGCCGTTGATGATCACGCGTTCGCACTTGGAACCCGGAGGCGGGCTCAGCTTGACGTGCGTAGGGAAGGTGGCGCCGCCAAGGCCCACCACACCGCCGAGGCGCACCTTGTCGATGATGGCCTTGGGGTCTTCCGGAATGGCGGTGATGAGGGTATCCGACGTGTCGATTCCTTCCAGCCACTCATCCCCTTCCACCGCAATCTCTATATGGGTGGACATGCGCCCGGCCAGGTCTGCCCGGGGGGCAATGGATTTGACCGTTCCGGAAACGGAAGAATGGATGAAGGCGCCCACGAAACCGCCGGGTTCCGCAATCACCTGACCCACTTTTACTTTGTCGCCCACGGCCACCACCGGAACGGAGGGCGCGCCGATATGCTGGGCGACGGACAGATACACGGTAGGGGCGAGGGGAAGCGGCTGAATGGCGCACTCCCGGGAAATCTTGCTGTCGTGCGGATGCACCCCGCCTATGGAGAAGGTTCTCTTACTCATCTTTGGCCTCCTTTTTTTTGGATTCTTCGCTACCGCTCGGAATGACAGGCGCGGCAGAGGCGGCTTCTGCCGTAGCATTTGCCCGAACAGAGCCACCCCGCAAATCAGAGATTTCCGGGGGCCCCGGTAGGTCGCGAAGCGACGCGGAGGCAGAAGCCGCCTCTGCCGCTTTCTTTTTACGATCTGCGATACGGGCCTTCACCGCGTCCTTGTCCAGCGGCTTGGGGAAGTTGACCCCGTGGATGGCCCCGGTGGGGCACATAGCCTCGCACTCCCGGCAGAGCTTGCACTTGGCCGGGTCGATGTAGGCAAGGTTCCCTTCCACTGTGATGGCGTCGTGCGTGCAGGTCTTGGCGCAGATGCCGCAGCCGATGCAGGCATTGGCGCAGGCCTTTTTGGCCACCGCACCCTTGTCCTTGTTCACGCAGGAGACGAATTCCCGCATGCCGCGCGGTCCCTGGGGACGCAGCTCGATGATGCGCTTGGGGCAAGCCTTGACGCAGGCGCCGCAGGCGGTGCACTTGCTCTGGTCCACCACCGGAAGGCCGGTGGCCGGATCCATGGACAGGGCGCCGAACTGGCACTCCTTCACACAGTCTCCGCATCCCAGGCAGCCGAATGAACAGCCGGTGTCGCCGGTATACAGGAGCGACTTAACATAGCAGGAAGCAAATCCGTCGTACTCATTGACGCGGGGGCGGGCCTCACACGCGCCGTTACAGCGGACCACGGCCACGAGGGGCGCTTTGGCCTGTACCTCGAAGCCCAGGATGGCCGCAACCTTGGCCATGGTGTCGTTTCCGCCCACCGGACAGTAGTTCTTGTCCAGGTTGGGGGCCTTCACCGCGGCCTCGGCAAAGGCCCGGCAGCCGGCGAATCCGCAGCCGCCGCAGTTGGCACCGGGCATGACCTTCTCCACCTCGTCGATGCGCGGGTCTTCCTCTACCTTGAACTTCTGCGCCACCAGGTAGAGGACCAGTGCAAGCAACAGGCCCAGGACGGTCACCACCACGATGGTCCAGATGATGATCTTTACCATAGATTATCGTTTAATTGTAAATACGTATTCGTTTTGCAGGCGGCCTCTGAGCAGCCAGAGGACCAGGTAATAGGCCGCCACGGCGGCCAGGCCGGCCACGGCGGAGGGCACCTCCCCCACTCCCAGGGCGCCGAGCCCCAGGATGCTCGCCAGGAGCACCGCGATGGGGATGCCATAGGCCAGCCACACGGCTTTCATGCCCATGGAAGCCTTGAGCACCACCTCTACCTCGTCCCCTTCCTTATAGTTGGCGTGCGGGTCCGTGGGCACTTCCACGGCCTTTTCCGTCACTTCCGACATGCCGCACAGGCCAGCCGCATGACAGGCAGCGCAGGCGCCATGCTGTTCGATGGACACCGTAGTGAGCTGCGGAGTGTTACGGACAATCCTGCCCTTATGCGAGACATCCTGTGACTTCATTGAAGGGCGGTAAAAGGGTGTTTGAGCTGATCGTATCGCTTGATCCAGCACCAGACCGCCCCCACGCGGAGCGGGGCCATGACGGCGACGGGAATCTTGTTCTTGTCGGCCGAGAACCAGACCTGGAGTTCCTGGTCCCCTTCGAACATTTCTCCGGAAACCACCGAGCAGGAGAAATGGTGCACCTGCACCTTGCCCACGCGGCGCACCTTGAGCGTCTCCACACCCCTGTAAGTGATGCGGATGTCGAACACCGCGTCGTCGATGGCAAAGCGGAGGGGCTTCCGCTCCCCTGCTTTCATGCCTTCCATATCCAGGGTCCGGAGGCTGTAGATGAGGGCGGGAAGGTCGTACGCGCAGCCTTCCAGCGGAATATCCATCTGCTGGAGGCCGTTTCCGTTGAAGTTGAGGTCTGCATGGATGACGCCCGCAGGCCAGTCGTACCGATAAAGGTTGGTGGCGGTATAGCCGCCCTCGTAGGTGTCCCGCGAGAAGCGGAGCGGCCGGAGGTCTTCCGGGGTGAACCAGCTCTGGAAATGCTCTCGCATCTTGAAGAAAAGGTCGAAGAAGGGAGCCGACTTGACGGTGAAGTCCGTATGGTACACGGTGGTGCCCTGGAAACGCATGGAATCCAGCTGGATATGGGCACCGGCCACTTCCGTGTTCACGGCGCCCCATTTGTACATGACGGAGAAATGGAGGTCTTCCCCGGAACGGAAAGGCTTGTTTTCCGGAATGTCAAAGCAGGGTTCCTGGGCGGAAGCTATCCACAAACTCCCGAGAAGCAGGTACCCGATGGTGATAAAGAGTTTACGCACGGCTAAAAATCTGCTTGGTTTTCAAATTCATCCGCCGTGGCCGCGGGCTGGTTGGCCGCGCTGGCCACGGGGCCCCGGGAAGCGTAGACGTCCAGACTCTGGTCCGGCTCCACAAACTTCACCTGGGAGGCCTTGTACTTCATCTCTATATCACAAACCTCGCCATTGCGGTGTTTGGCGATGACAATATATGCTTTTTCTTTATCTTCCGGGTTTTCAGACATGCCGGTAAAGTCCGGACGATGGATGAAAATGACCATGTCCGCGTCCTGCTCGATGGAACCGGATTCGCGGAGGTCGCTCAGCTGCGGCTTGCCCAGGCCGCCGGTACGCTGGACGGCGTTGCGGGACAGCTGCGACAGGGCGATGATGGGGATGTTCAGCTCCTTGGCCGTGGCCTTGAGGGTGCGGGAGATGGCCGCCACCTCCTGTTCCCGGAGGCCGCGAAGCTCCACGGGACCCTGCATGAGCTGAAGGTAGTCCACCACGATGAGCCGGACCCCTTTCTGCTTCACCAGGCGCTTGGCCTTGGTGCGGAACTCCATGATGGGGATGCCGGGCGTATCGTCAATATACAAGGGGGCCTTGGCCAGGCGCTTGAGCGTGTCTTCCAGTTGCACCCACTCGAAGGGTTCCAGCTTGACGCCGCCTTTGATTTTCTCTCCGGAAAGGCCCGATTCGGTGGTGATGAGGCGCTTTCCCAGCTGGTCTGCGCTCATTTCCAGCGAGAAGACCGCTACGGGCATGTTGGCGTCTACCGCCGCATTGCGGGCAATATTGAGGGCGAAGGCCGTCTTACCCACCGACGGACGGGCCGCCAGGATGATGAGGTCGCTCTTCTGCCAGCCCTGCGTGACGCGGTCGATGGAAGGATAGCCGCTGGGCACCCCGGAAGGACCGGTGATACCCTGCAGCTCCTGCAGGTTGTCCAGCACCGAGTTGATGATGGAGCCAATGTCCTGCACATCCCGCTTCACATTGTTCTGGATGGCGGCGAAGACCTTGGTCTGGGCATTGTCGATGAGGTCGTCCACATTGGTGGATTCGTCGAACGACTGCTTGAGGATCTCGTAGGAAGCGGTGATGAGGTCCCGCTGGATGGTCTTCTGCTTGAGGATTTTGATGTAGTACTCGATGTGGGCGGCCGCGCCGATGTTCTGCGACAGGCCGGCCAGCACCACCGGACCGCCGATGGCCTCCAGGTTGCCTTTGGAGCGGAGTTTTTCGCTGACGGTCACCAGGTCTATGCTCACATGCTCGTTGACGAGCTCCGACATGGCCTCGAAAATCATGCGGTGCTGCGGGTCGTAGAAACACGACGGCGCCAGCTCCTCCATGGATTCGTCGATGGTGGCGGGCTCTACCAGCATGGCGCCGAGCACGGCCTCCTCCACGTCGAGCGCCTGCGGGGGCTTGTTGCCCATGAGGGTCTCGAGGTTGAGGGGCTCGCTGGCGCGGCCTTTCTTTCTGACCGGGTCCGGCATGGGAGGTACTGACTAAGCTTCGAAATCCGGATTGATGATGATGCGGCCGCAGTGCTCGCAGATGATGAGCTTGCGGTTGGAGCCGATTTCCACGCGGCGCTGCGGAGTGATGGTGTTGAAGCAGCCTCCGCAGGAATCTCCGTTGTAGATGCCCACCACGGCCAGGTGGTTGTGCACGCTGGCGCGGATGCGCTCGTAGGCGCTCATGGTGCGGGCGTCGATCTTGGCGGCGCAGGCCTCCCGGCGTTCCCGGAGCACGGCTTCTTCCTTGGCGGTCTCTTCCACAATGTTCTCCAGTTCCTGCTTCTTGGCCTTGAGGTCTTCCATACGGATGGACAGGCGGTCCTTGAGTTCGTCCAGCTCCGCCTTGCGGGCCCCGATCTCGTACCGGGTGTCGTTGATGGTCTTTTCGTCAATCTGGCGGAGAAGTTCCTGGTTTTCAATTTCCTTGTTCAGGGAGTCGTACTCGCGGGAGTTGGAGATGGTCTCCAGCTGGCGCTGGTACTTCTCGATGACGCCCTCATGCTCCGAGATGGAGAGCTTGGCGTCTGCGATGTTGCGGTTGAGCTGGTCGATGACGGCGGAAATGCCGGCGCTGCGCTCCTTGAGCGAAGCAATCTCATCTTCCAGGGCGGCCACCTCTGCGGGCAGTTCTCCGCGGAGCTGGATAATCTTGTCTATCTCTGAATCTGCCTCCTGCAGCTGGTAGAGGGTCTTGAGCTTTTCCTCCACGGGCATATCGGAATCTGCAAAACTCTTCTGCAGCGAGACAAAGGTTTCCCTCTGGTCGATGGGAGCCTCCACTTTGGCGGCGGCGGGGGTTTTCTTGGTACTTGCCATAAAATATTGATCTTTGTTTATATCCCGAAATAGTGGACAGGGTTGCTCCTGTCCAGCGCGGCACTTTTGTAGCTTGCAAAGTTAGGAATTTTTTTCCTTATCTCTGCCAAGAAAATGTCTACAATCTCCACTTCGCTCTCGAAATGGCCGATATCCATGACCATAAAGCCTTCCGGAGTAAAAAACTGATGGTACGAAATATCCGCCGTGATGTAGAGCTGGGCGCCCTTGGAACGGGCCAGCATGCTCTCCGACCCTCCGCTGCCGCCCAGGAGCGCCACCCGCCGGAAGGGCTTTTCCAGGGGCCTGGAGCTGCGGATGACCTTGAGGTTGAAGCAGCGCTGCACATATTCCAGGGCCTGGAGACCGGTCATGGGCTCCGGGAGGTCTCCCAGGCAGCCGAGCCCCACCGTGCCGTCTTCTTCCGGCACCAGGATGGACACGTTCTGCAGCTTGAGCCGCCGGGCCATGGCCCCGCTCACCCCGGCAATCACCTTGTCGGCCGTGGTATGGGCGGCATAGACGGCAATGCCCGAGCGGATGGCCAGGAGGATGGCGGCGCCCACCGGGTCTTTCCCGTCGATGCGGCGGATGCCCTTGAAGATGAGCGGATGATGCGTGACCACCAGGTTGCAGCCCCGCTCACTGGCCTCCCTGATGAGCTCCGGGGTACAGTCGAACCCCACCAGCACCCCCGTCACTTCGTCTTCCGGGCTGCCGATGAGAAGGCCGCTGTTGTCCCATTCTTCCTGGATGCGGAGCGGAGCGAACGCCTCCAGCACCGCCGTGATATCCTGAATTTGCATAGTCCCACAAATATAACAAAAACTCCGGCAATTTCCGCGGGGTCTCCCCTGGAAAACGCCGGAAATTTTGCGGCAGGCGGCTTACAGATAGACCAGCGTGGAAAGCTTTTCCGGGCCGAAGAGCCGGCAGGCCATCTGCTGGAGGTCTTCCGGGGTGATGGCTTCCAGAAGGCGGCGGGTCTGATCGGGCGAAAGGATGACTCCCCAGGAAAGCATGCTTTTTCCCATGGAAAGGCACTGGGCCTCTCCGGCTTCGCTGCTGATGGCCAGCTGGCCCAGGAGCTGTTTCCGGTAGGCGCGCAGCTGCCGCCCGGTGAGGGGCTGGGCGCAGAGGCGGTCCAGGATGTCCCGGATGCGGCTAATGCAGGCCTCCAGGTTGGAACGGTCGCAGCCGAAGGTGATGGCCGCGATGCCCGTCTCTGCATACTGCGTGTAGGAGCACTCGATCCCGTACACCCAGCCTCTTTTCTCCCGCAGTTCCTTGTTGAGCAGCGAGTTGGAGGCCGGGCCGCCGAGGATGTTGGCGAGCATGGCGGCCACCAGGCGCGCCTTGGTCTCATGCAGGCCCGGGGCGCGGCCGCCCACCACGGCGTTCACCTCGTGATGGCGCTTGTCCACCGTCTTGTGGAAAGGCTCCACTTCTGGTAACGGCGCCGGGGTAAGGGCTGGCAGGGGAACGGAGACAACCGGGCCGAAAACCTTGGCGGAGAGCGCCAGGATGCGTTTTTCCAGCAGCTTTTCGTCCAGGTCCGCCACGGCCGTGAAGACCATCCGGGACGGGACGAAATGTTCCGCGACGAAGGCCCGCAGCATGGCCGGGGTAATCTTCCGGACCGAGGCCTGCGTGCCCAGGATAGGGGTCTGAAGCGGCGTGCCGGCAAAGAGGAGGCCCTCGAAACGGTCGTAGACGTCTTCCGCAGGATTGTCCTTGTAGGAGATGATTTCGTCCAGCACCACGCCCCGTTCCGTCTCTATCTCCCGGTCCGGGAAGGTGGGCTCCAGCGCCAGTTCGAACAGGAGCCGGGCGGCCTTCCCCAGGTCTTCCTTGAGCACGGTGGCATGGAGGACGATTTCTTCTTTGGTGGTATAGGCATTGAGTTCGCCGCCCAGGCGGTCCAGGTAGCCGTTGATGACGGCGGCGCTCCGGCGGCGGGTGCCCCGGAAAAGGGTATGTTCTACAAAATGGGCGATTCCGCCGGGATAGCCGGCCTCGTCACGCGTGCCGCAGCCGATGGAAAGGGCGCAGTAGGCCGCGGCGCGTCCGCTCCGCCGGACGGCATAGCGGAGGCCCTGGGGGGTGGTTCCGCTGATCATCTTCTCCGGGCTATCTGCTTGAGTTCATCGAGGGTGATGCCGGCGCCCCTGCGCCCGGAAATCTTGTGGGAGGCCACATAGCAAAGCTCTTCCGTCTCCGCCTCGAAGAGCATCACATAGCTCCGCGAGCCCGTGGAAGGGACGAGCGGGGCCACGGTATAGCTCACCAGCGTATTGAACGTACCGGCCAGGTATGCCGCATCCGCCTCTTCCGCCTTCACCAGCCGGCAGTCTTCGTCCAGGAAACGCATGAGCTGCTGGTTTCCCACTTCCGGGGCCAGGTCTTCGTCGGCAAGGAGCAGCTGCTTCATCCGGCCCTCCCGGCGGTAGCGGGCATTGAACCAGTCCGCCCCCTGGTAGGCCACTTTCTCCGACTCCATGGCGGCCAGGGTGAAATCCTGCACGGCCTTCACCAGGGCGCCCATGAACACCAGTTCGCGCCCGGTGCCGCCGTCCACGGCCTGGACCGGCAGGGCGATGACTTCATGCAGCCCGCCGATTCCCTCCTCCTCGTTGTCCTTGCCGCCCTTGAGGAGCGAAAGGAAAAGCGTTCCGGGGCCTTCTTCCCCCTTGTAACGGTTTTCCGTGACGATGAGGAAGTAATAGCGGTCGTCCAGCATCCGCTGCTGGAACTGCTCCACGGTGCAGAATTCAAAAGCCGACGAGGTCCACTTGTCCACGGCGGCCTGCCTGAGCGCGCCCTGCAGCATTTCGCTGCCGGAGAGCACCACCTGCGTCACCTTGTCGGGGAAATCCGCCAGGCGGTATTTGCGGGTAGACACCCTCCCCTGTGCCAACAGGCTGATACAGGTAGCCAGGAAGAGTATGAGGGCAATGATCATTTTTTTCATTTTGCAAAAATACCAATTTTTCCGTACATTTGAATTCCAATTATCCTGCCATGGCCAAACTCCTTTATACTATGGGCGAAGTGGCGCAGCTGCTGGGCGAAAACGCCTCGGCCGTCCGCTACTGGAGCAATTATTTCGAGAAGTTCGTCAAGCCCCAGCGCAATGCCAAGGGCAACCGTCTCTATCATCCGGAAGACATAGAGACGCTCCGGCAGGTGCAGTATCTGCTGAAAAACCAGGGGCTCACCCTGGAGGGTGCCGCGCAGCGCCTCACGGAAGACCGCCGCAGCGTAGAGCGCCGTGTCAAGGTGCTGGGCATCCTGAAAAACCTCCGGGAAGAACTGGCGGAAGTAAGGAAAGCCTTATAAAAAAAGAAGGTGGCCGCGCGGTCACCTTCCTTTGCCTTTAGAACGGGAGATCGTCTTCCGGCGTATCTGCCGGGAGGTCTTCCAGCGTAGGAGCCGGCGGAGCGGGAGGGATGGGAGCCTGGGCGGCGGGAGCCGGTGCCGGCGCCGCGGGGGCCTGGGCCTGGCCGGCCGGGGCGATGCGCCAGATCTGGAGGTCCGTGTACCAGCGGCCGTTGAACTCACGGCTCTTGATGTTGAAGGAAACCTTCACGCGGTCTCCCACCTGGTACTTGCCCAGCTCCTGCACCTTGTCCTGGCCGAAGGCGGTAAAGAAGGCCTGGGCGGTAAAGTTGCCGTCCGGATACTCCAGGATGAACTCCTGTTTCATCCACTGCCCGCGGGTGGAAGTGCCGCTCTGCACGGCCAGCTTCTGCCTCAGGGTTCCTTCCAGTTCCAGGGATGCCATCTTACTTCTTGCCGGCGGGTTTGGCGGGAGCCTCTTCCTTCTCCACGAACGGGTGCACCTCCAGGAGGTCTACGTCGAAGATGAGGGTGGAGTTGGAGCCGATGTCGCGGGGACCGCGCTCACCGTAACCCAGCTCTGCAGGGATGACGAGGGTGATCTTGCCGCCTTCGCCCACGAGCTTCATGCCTTCGGTCCATCCGCGGATGACGCGGTTGAGCGGGAAGGTGATGCCTTCGTTGGCGTCGAACTCGGTGCCGTCGATGAGGGTGCCGCGATAGTTCACCTTCACGGTGTCGCGGTCAGAGAGGGCGCGCACATCCGAACCGGAATCCTGGATGAGGTACACGATACCGGAAGCGGTGGAGTCCGCGTTGTTCTTCACGAAGAATTCCTGACGGAACTTGTCGCCTTTCTCCTTGTTGAGGGCGCCTTCATAGGCGGTGCGCTTCTGGAGGAAGCTGTTGATGATCATGTTCATGTCGGAAGGGTCAATCCTGAACTGCTTCACGAACACGGAGTCCATGGGCTTGCCTTCCTTGGCCTTGAGGGCGTCTTCCATGCCCTTGCGTACCTGGGCCATGTTGAGGTCGCCGAAACCGTTCTGGGTCATGACGAGACCGAAATTGACACCCAGCAGATAGGAAGTGGTGTCCAGCTGGCCCTTGGTAGGGAGCAGGCTCTGCACCTCCTTGGAGCCCTCCACCTTGGGAGTGCCGCAAGCGAGCACCAGCGCGGCGGCCGATGCGATAGCGAAGAATTTTACAAGTTTCATAATTCTATACAATTAATCAATCGTTTGTTATCTGTTTCACAGCGCTTTTTCGCTGAATCCCGCAAATATAGTAAAATTTTGGCGGATTTGTTCAAACAAATGCGACGAAATGACAAAAAACCGCTCCGAATATCATTTTTCGCCGCCTTTTATTGGTTTTTCCATAATTATTCTGTATATTTAGCATCAGCCACGATTATCAATCACTTTGTCTATGGTGCCAGACCCATCCATCCTGCACGACAAACTGAAGACTTTCTTCGGTTTCGACGCTTTCAAGGGGGACCAGGAGCGCATTATCCGCCATCTGGTCGGGGGCGGGAACGCCTTCGTACTCATGCCAACGGGCGGCGGCAAATCGCTCTGCTACCAGCTCCCCGCCCTGGTGATGGAAGGTACGGCCATCGTCATTTCGCCCCTTATCGCCCTCATGAAGAACCAGGTGGATGCCATCCGGGGCTTCGAGGCCAAGGAGGCGGGCATCGCCCATTTCCTCAATTCGTCCCTCAACCGCCAGCAGATAGCGGAAGTGCGGGAAGACCTCCTGAACGGGGTCTCCAAGCTGCTCTACGTGGCGCCGGAAAGCCTCACCAAGGAAGAGAACCTGGCCCTGCTCAAGGAAATCCACATCTCCTTCTACGCCGTGGACGAAGCCCACTGCATCTCCGAATGGGGGCACGACTTCCGGCCGGAGTACCGCAAGATCCGCTCGCTCATCGACCAGATCCAGCCGGCGCCGGTAATTGCCCTTACGGCCACCGCCACGCCTAAGGTGCAGTCGGACATCCTCAAGAACCTCCAGATCCAGGACGCCAAGGTGTTCCGCTCGTCCTTCAACCGCCCCAACCTCTATTATGAGGTGCGGGACAAGGTGGAGCCGGAAAAGGACATCATCCGCTTCATCCGCCAGAATCCCGGGAAGTCCGGCATCGTGTACTGCCTCAGCCGCAAGAAAGTGGAAGAGATGGCCCAGATGCTCTCCATCAACGGCATCAAGGCGCTTCCCTACCACGCCGGGCTGGATGCCCGGACCCGGGCGGAGAACCAGGACAAGTTCCTCATGGAGGAGATCGACGTCATCGTGGCCACCATCGCCTTCGGCATGGGCATCGACAAGCCGGACGTCCGTTTTGTGATCCACTACGACATCCCCAAGAGCATCGAGGGCTATTACCAGGAGACAGGCCGTGCCGGGCGCGACGGCCAGGAGGGCCAGTGCATCACCTACTACAGCTACAAGGACATCCAGAAGCTGGAAAAATTCATGCAGGGAAAGCCGGTGGCGGAACAGGAGATTGGCAAGCAGCTCCTCAACGAGACGGTGGCCTACGCAGAGTCCAGCCAGTGCCGGAGAAAGCTGCTGCTCAATTATTTCGGGGAAGATTACCAGCAGGACAACTGCGGGGCCTGCGACAACTGCCTGCATCCCAAGACGCGTTTCGACGGCAAGGAGGAGCTGTGCCTTGTGATCGAACTCATCGAGTCGCTCAAGGAGCACTTCAAGCTGGAGCACCTGGCCAGCATCCTGTCGGGCGTCTCCAACGCCATGATCAAGTCTTACAAGCACGACCAGCTGCCCCTTTTCGGCGCCGGGAAAGACCACGACGTCCGCTTCTGGGCGGCCGTCATCCACCAGGGACTCATCCTGCACCTGCTGGACAAGGATATTGAAAACTACGGGCTCATCCGCGCCACGGACCAGGGCCTCGCCTTTTACCTGGACCCGCATCCCGTGATGCTGGTGGAAGACCGCACTTTCTCGGAAGGGGAAGACGACGAGGAGGAAGACCCGGCGGCCGTCCGCGGAGGCGGAGGCGGGGACCAGATGCTCCTTTCCATGCTCAAGGACCTCCGCAAGGACGTGGCGCGCAAACTCCGCCTCCAGCCCTGGGTGGTGTTCTCGGACCCCTCGCTGGAAGACATGAGCATCGTGTATCCGCTCACGCTCAAGGAACTGTCGGAAAAGTGCCAGGGCGTAGGGGAAGGCAAGGCCCGGAAGTTCGGCGCCCCCTTCGTGGAGCTCATCGCCAAATATGTGGAAGAGAATGAGATAGAGCGCCCGGACGACTTTGTCGTCAAGTCCGTCGCCAACAAGTCCGGCAACAAGGTCTATATCATCCAGGCCATCGACCGCAAGCTTCACCTGGAAGACATTGCATCGGCCCGCGGCCTGGACATGGAAGGCCTTCTCACGGAAATCGAAGGCATCGTTGCCACCGGCACACGCGTCAACCTCAATTACTACATTGACGAAGAACTGGACCCGGAGGTGGTGGAAGAAATCTACGACTGGTTCAAGGAAGAGGCCGCCTCAGACTCCCTCCCGGACGCCCTCAAGGCCCTGGGGGACGATTACGAAGAGATGGAAATCCGGCTTGTCCGCATCAAATTCCTCTGCGAGGTGGCCAATTAAGCATGAAGGTACAAAGATTTCTTTGTATCTTTGCAAGCTTAATGCATATAAAACATGAACCTCCAGTATAATAACCGAACCATACGCCTCGTCAAGGACATCCTGTTCGTGGCGCTGGCCGTCTTCCTGCTTACCCGCCCCAGCATCTGGGCCATCCTGTTCGGCGCCCTTTTCGCCTTCTGGTATGGCCGGGACGCCTATTATCAGGCCAAGGCGCTGTGGCAGGAAAAGCACTATAAGCCCAAGGACACGGCCCCCAAGCCGGGTCCTTCACAGCCCTCCCAGACGGACGACGGAAAGATTACCGTCACAGACCTGTCCGACGCCAAAGAGGTACACTACGAAAAAGAATAAGATTCTTCGTCGGGCTTACGCCCTCCTCAGAATGACAAAAGAGCGAATCTGTCATTCTGAACGAAGTGAAGAATCTATTATAAAGTAACATGATACCGAAGGAAACAGTAGACCTGATTCTGGACACCGCCCGCATCGAGGAGGTGATAGGGGATTTCGTGACGCTCAAGCGCCGCGGGTCCAGCTATGTGGCCTGCTGTCCCTTCCACAATGAAAAGACCCCCTCGTTCCATGTAACCCCCTCCAAAGGCATCTACAAGTGCTTCGGCTGCGGAAAGGCCGGCAGCGCCGTGGGCTTTGTGATGGAGTACGAGCACATGACCTACCCGGAGGCCCTCCGCTACCTGGCCCGCAAGTACAATATTGAGGTAAAGGAGGCGGAAGAGACGGCCGAACAGATAGCCGCCCGGCAGCGGAACGAAAGCCTCATGGCCGTGAGCGAGTTCGCCCGCCAGTTCTTCTCGGACCAGCTCAAGGACGGCGAAGGCCGTGCCGTGGGATACCGCTACTACCGGAGCCGCAGCATCGAGGACGCCACCATCCGGCAGTGGAGCCTGGGCTGGGCCCCTTCCGGAAAGACGGCCTTCGTGGACGCCGCCCGGGCCGCCGGCTACAAAGACGAATACCTGGTGGCGGCCGGCCTCGCCATCAAAACGGAGGACGGCTCGCTCCTGGATAAATTCCGCGAACGGGTGATGTTCCCCATCCATTCCGTGAGCGGACGCGTGATTGCCTTCAGCGGCCGCACCCTCAAGGCCGACAACCCCGCCAAATACGTCAACTCGCCGGAAACGGAAATCTACATCAAGAGCCGGAACCTCCTGGGCATCTACTTCGCCATCAGCGAGATAGCCAGGCAGGACCGCTGCATCCTGGTGGAAGGCAATGTGGACGTGGTGATGATGCACCAGATGGGCATCACCAACGTGGTGGCCTCCTGCGGCACTTCCCTCACGGAAGAACAGATCCGGCTCATCGGGCGCTTCACCCCCAACATCACCATCATGTACGACGGCGACAAAGCCGGCCTGCACGCCGCGGTCCGCGCCATCGGCCTCATCCTCAAGGAAGGGATGAACCCGCGGGTGGTGTTCCTGCCGGACGGGGACGACCCGGATTCCTTCTCCAAGAAGCATACGCTGGAGCAGATCCGCGAATTCATCGGCGCCAACGAGCAGGACGGCATTGCGTTCAAGACCGGGCTGCTCCTCCGGGAAGCCGGGGAGGATCCGCTCCTCAAAGCCGGCATCATCAACGAAGTGGCAGATACGGTGGCGGAGATTCCGGACCCGGTGAAACGCCAGGTGTATGTAGACACCGTCGCCCGGCAGGTGGGGATCGAGGCCGATATCATCCAGGAACGCGTGCGCCATACCCGGGAAAAGCTGCGGGTGGAAGAAAGGGGCGCCCGGGAACGGGAAGAAGCCCGGAAAAGGCGGGAGGAGACGCCTGCCGATGCCCCGGACGGGAACCAGGAGCCGGCGCCGGCCCGCCATCAGGCCCTCACCGAAGACCGCATCCTGGGGCCCTCGGAACAGGAACTGCTAGGATTCCTCCTCCGCTATGGACGCAATGAACTGCAGTTCGAGACAGACTCCGAGTTCTATGACCCGGAGGGCACCCAGACCGTGGCGGAATTCATAGACGCAGCCCTGGCGGCCGACGACATCCACTTTGCCAATCCGGCCTTCGAAGCCACCTACCAGGCCTATTTCGCCTTTTATGACCAGGGGCTGGACCAGGAAGCCATCCTGCTGGCCCTCCTTAACGGCGAAGACCGCACGGTGGCCGGGGTGGCGGCCGGCCTCGCCACGGAAAAATACGAGCTCACGGTCCACAATTTCTCCGATGCGCTCACCACGGTGGACTCGTGGCTGGTGAACTTTGTTCCCCGCGCCATACTGGTGTACCACGACAAACGCCTCACCGTCCGGCAGGCCGTCCTCAGCCGCCGGATGGCCGGCGCCACGGAAGAAGAGACCCGGCAGCTGCTACAGGAGCTGGGGCACATCAACGAAATCAAGAAGACATTGAATATCAAATTAGGCAGATTACACAAATGAGTCACAAAAGAACCCTCGTGACCTGCGCGCTTCCCTACGCCAACGGTCCCATCCATATCGGCCACCTGGCCGGTGCCTACATCCCCGGAGACATTTATGTCCGGTACCTCCGCCTGCGCGGGGAAGACGTGCTGTTCATCTGCGGCAGCGACGAGCACGGGGTGCCCATCACCATCAAGGCCCGTAAGGCCGGAGTATCCCCGCAGGAAATCGTGGACCACTACCACCAGGTGATGAAAGACGCCTTCACGGGCCTCGGCATCAACTTCGACATCTATTCGCGCACCTCTTCGCAGGTACACGACGCCAATGCCTCGGAGTTCTTCCGCAAGCTCTATGACCAGGACGATTTCATCACCCAGGAGAGCGAGCAGCTCTATGATGAAGAAGCCCGCATGTTCCTCACGGACCGCCTCATCGAGGGCACCTGCCCCAAGTGCGGCAACCCGCACGCCTACGGGGACCAGTGCGAAAAGTGCGGCAGCACCCTGTCGCCGGAAGAGCTCATCGACCCCCGTTCCAAGCTCAGCGGCAGCGTTCCCGTGAAGAAGAAGACCAAGCACTGGTACCTTCCGCTCAACCAGTACGAACCCTGGCTGCGGGACTGGATTCTGGAGCAGCACAAAGAATGGAAGACCAACGTGTACGGCCAGTGCAAGAGCTGGCTGGACGGCGGCCTGCAGCCCCGCGCCGTCACGCGGGACCTGGACTGGGGCGTGCCGGTGCCCGTGGAAGGCGCGGAGGGGAAGGTGCTCTATGTGTGGTTCGACGCGCCCATCGGCTACATCTCCAACACCAAGGAGCTGTGCGACAGGAATCCGGGACTGGGGCCCTGGGAGAAATGGTGGAAAGACCCCGAGACGCGCCTCGTGCACTTCATCGGCAAAGACAACATCGTGTTCCACTGCATCGTGTTCCCCGCCA
>JAEEGL010436581.1_pt1 | contig 41252 bp, 40 predicted proteins | sample 9134231 | NCBI WGS metagenome assembly JAEEGL01 (sample SAMN16246548, study PRJNA631951) | gut metagenome | biome: gut microbiome; feature: rumen; material: fiber-attached | host: Bos | place: Iran: Karaj | collected 2018-10
AACTATATCTTGCTTCGGCGCGCTGTTCCAGCCCGAACGCGTTCGGGCTGGAACAACTTCTCTCATTGCAAAAGTAAACCTTAAGCTTTTTGTGTTATTCAGTTGTCAAAGTTCAGTTTTAGTTTTTCAATCAAAGGATACCCGGATTCTGATCTTACTATATGACTGCTACTTTAATTGTACTTAAATTTTCTTAAAGGTCCTTTTTCGAAATACAGCCCTTATTTGCGACTGCCTGTTGAAATTGATATTATGATAAATACTCGAAAGAAACAGTCTGAACATTAGAAAGCGGGCATCAGGAAATGGAACAGGATGTAAAAAAGGATATAAGCGAGCTGGTCAGCAAGTTGATAGCGGATTATGACGGCACCAAGAATATTGATGTTACGGATAACTTCAATAAGCCTGACCGCAACGAGATCATTGATATACTGAACAATCTTTTCTCCGTGATATTCCCGGGTTACTTTATGGACCGTTCATACAAGATCTATAATCCCGAGAACGGCATCAAGGTAATGATAGAGGATATCTTTTATCATCTGAACAAGCAGGTCATCCTTGCCCTTGATTTCTGCAAGCTCAGAGGTTCCATGACAGAAGAGGAGAGGAAGAAGGAGAGCTACCGTATCTGCACCGCTTTTTTCGAGAAGATCCCGGTAATAAGGGAATATGTTGAGTCCGATCTTCTGGCAACTTATGACGGCGATCCCGCCGCAAGCAGCCTGGAAGAGATAATCCTTGCGTATCCCGGCATTATCGCGATTACCACATACAGACTGGCACATGAACTCTACCTGCTGAATGTTCCGGTAATTCCAAGACTTATGACCGAGTACGCGCACTCAAGGACAGGTGTCGATATCCATCCCGGCGCTACCATCGGAAAGCATTTCTTTATCGACCACGGCACCGGAATTGTTGTCGGTGAGACATCCGTGATCGGCCAAAACGTAAAGATATACCAGGGCGTGACTATCGGAGCGCTTTCAACGCGCGGAGGCCAGAAGCTTTCCGGAAAGAAGCGTCATCCGACCATCGAGGATAACGTGGTCATCTATGCCGGCGCATCGATCCTGGGCGGCGACACTGTTATAGGAGCGAATTCCGTTATCGGAGGCAACACGTTCATAACGAGTTCTATCCCTGCCGATACGAGAGTCAGCATCAAGAACCCTGAGATGGAGTATTACACCCACGGCAAAAAGCACGTCAAGGAAGAGATCAAACAGGGCGACGAGTGGTTCTACGTGATCTGAACCGGCGGTTCGATATCAGGCTGCCTGCAACAGAAGGTTTATATCCGGATCAGTTATCAACGGGGTTAATCAGTCCCATTTCATTACAGAATTCCTGCATCATCCCTATACCGGTTGCGTCTTCGCTCATATCGACTACAGATATGTATATGGAACGGGTTCCGTTCACATAGTATCCGACAAAAGCTCCTGAATGGGACGGTTCTCCGTATTCTTCTGAGGCTTTCCCGGTCAGGATTAATTTTGTGATCAGCGCTTTCGCGTTACCGCTCTTATAAGTGGAAAAACTTGTCTCGTACATATCCGTACCGGGGAATTCATCAGCTGCACTGCTGATGTAACTCGAAGCTGCAGAATCAAACCAATCAGAGACCATATCCGTATCGTCAAACTCATAGTACATGACAACCACCTGATAGTCAGATGTGTAAGCATCTGCGGCGGTAAAGAGACACACGCCGGTCAGATGTTCGGTGAAGGCTTTGTTTTCCGAAGATACCGGATCGCCAAATTTGTCGAGCAATTCAGATACGTCATCGCCACTGCATACTACGGCTATTCCGTCATGATACTTATTAAGAGCATCTTCATCACCGCTTTTTATACCGTTGATTATCTCCAGGAAATCATCCGCTTCATAACTTACATCAGAACCGACAGCTTCCAAAGCCGCAATGTAATTATCCTTATTGATATCGAAAGGATATTCAGTGAGATCAAAGCGTTCGCCTTCAAATTCCGGTACCGCTCCGGTCTCTTCTGAAATATCCGTATCGTCAGTAGTCTCAGCCGTCGTCGCGGCCGTAGTCTCTTCCGTGGTTTCAGATGCGGAAGTCTCTTCCGTTGCAGTCGTGGAAACGGTCGTCTCTTCTGTTTTCTCCGGTGTCTTTCCGCAAGACGAGGCGGCAAGGACCATTGTCACAGCAAGCGCTGAAGCAGCAATTTTAGTATAGTTTTTCATTTTCTTTCCCTCATTCCATTCGCTTATATTAAGAATTATAACAATTCTGATATGTGATTACACAGGTGACAAAAATCCGTATCGTCTGTTATAATTAAGAACAAATGTTTGCAAACAATGTCAAGGGAGGCGGATCCATGAAGAAGTGGTATGACGAGGAATACGAATTTACCGTTGAGGTTACCGGTTTTTTGAGGGGTGATCACACCGAACATTACTGCCGCAACGGCGAGGAGATAGGTGATAAGTACACCTGCACTTACGGCTGTCCCGTCAATCAGGACGGATGCGGCATCTGCTCCAAGACCATGATGATGCTCTATCCGCTCATGGAGGCAGTAAGGAGCGGAGGCGATCTTATGAATCTCGGCGGTGACGGCAAGTATACCAAAGAGATAGTCTGCCCTGACGGCTGTGTCATCTTCCGCCTTACCGCAACGCCTCTGGGCAATGAGAATTTCCATAAGGGCGCTTTCTGGAAAGATCCCGATGCCTGGTGATCTTATGCAGACGATCTCAAAAAAGCAGGCAAGGCAGTTCATCCTCTCCAAGCAGGGGCTGATAGGCGCACACCGTTTTGAAGGCAAGGACGGCGCTTATGAATATGTGCGCCAGGCCGGATGCATCCAGTATGATCCCGTGGATGTCTGCGGCAAGAATGCCGAACTGACTTTGCAGTCGCGCGTTAAGGGCTTTTCGAAAAAGATGCTTTACGAGCTCCTCTACGAAGACCGCAGACTCATCGATTATGCAGACAAGGAGCTCTCGATATGGCCCGCTGAGGACTGGCCGTATTTCTCTTCCTACAGAGACCGGAGCCGTAAGCTCGGCAGGACTTTTAAAGGGCTGAAACCTCTGGAAAAGAAGGCAATTGCATATATCAGGGAGAACGGTCCGGTATCAAGTGATTCTTTGCCGGTGGAAGGGGAGATCTTTTGGCATTCGTCTATGCACTGGAGCGGCAACTGGCAGGGTAAATCGCAGGCCGCAAGATCTGTTCTGGAACAGTTATATACTGACGGAGAGCTCGTGATACATCACAAGCAGGGAAGCAGGAAGTACTATGATCTCGCAGATAGACACCTTCCTTCCTCAGTGCTTGAAGCAGATAACCCGTGCGGAAACAGCGATGAGTTTACCGCGTGGCGCGTGCTCCGGCGAATCGGTGCGGTGGGACTTCTCTGGGATAAGAATTCCACTGCGTTTCTCGGCATAGATATCAATGCCGAAAAACGTAAAGAGGTGCTGGCGCGGCTGATGTCGGAATGCAGGATAATTCCGGTTGAAGTGGAAGGCATCAGGCAGGTTTTCTATTACAGGGCTGAAGACGATGATCTTATGCTGTCCGTTATAGAAGGAACGGCTGATCTGAAGCCGCGCATGTCGTTCATAGCCCCGCTCGATCCTCTCATGTGGGACAAATCACTGATCCTTGCGTTATGGGACTATCAGTATTCATGGGAGATCTATACTCCTGCAGTAAAACGCAGATATGGTTATTATGTTTTGCCGGTTATCTTCGGCGACCGGTTTGCCGGGCGTATCGAAGCTGTGCCGGACCGCAAGACCGGTGTGCTCACCGTAAGGAATATCTGGTGGGAGCCGGATGTCCGGATCACCAAAAAACTGATTTCGGAATTGAACAGGACAGTGAAGGATTTCGCAAAGTTCAACGGCTGCAGGGAGACCGAATTTCTTATTTCTTTGTAAGATCCTTTAAGATCTCTATGTATTCCGATGTGAGATGTGACGGATGAATAGATCCCGGAAGGATATATCCGATCTCCATATAGTCATCCACTTTGAGTTTTTTGGCGATGATGTTAGGGCCGTTCAGCTCCTCGTTGATCACGCCGCTGCAGATCGTATAACCGTTAAGGCCTATCAGCATATTAAAGAGCGTCGCGCGGTCGAGCACGACGAGTTCCTTGTCGCAGTCGACGGTGCTTAAGATCTCTTCCGAGAAATAGAAGGAGTTGTGGCTGCCCTGTTCGTAAGAAAGGCGGGGATAGGGCTTCAGGTCTTCAAGCGTCAGGGACTTTTTCTTTGCAAGAGGCGAGTTCTTTCCAATGAATACATGCGGCTCGGCCTTAAAGAGCGGAGTGAATGTCAGGTTGTTGTCTCTGAGAGTCTTTCTGATTACTTCCTCATTGAACTTATTGAGATAGAGGATGCCTATCTCGCTTCTTAAGTGCGCGACATCGTCAATGATGATAAACGTCTGTGTCTCTCTCATATGGAATTCGTATTTATCCGCGCCGCTTCTTTTCAGGAGTTCGACGAAAGCCTCGACGGCAAATGAATAGTGCTGGGCAGATACGAAAAACTTGAGCTTGCCGGATTCCTTTCCCGCGTAACGCTCATCGATGAGCTTTGTCTGCTCGAGCACCTGTCTTGCATATCCGAGGAACTCCTCGCCCTCGGAGGTCAGCTTGATGCCTTTGTTCGATCTCATGAAGATCGTGATGTTGTATTCGTTCTCGAGTTCCCTTATGGCGGATGTAAGGCTCGGCTGGGCAATGAACAGCTTCTTTGCGGCGGCTGTAATATTGCCTTCTTCTGCGACGGTTACTATGTATTGAAGCTGTTTGATAGTCATCTGAGAGGATTCCTTTCGATAGGTGTTTTCTTGATTCTAACACTATCTATAGATTTTATCTATTGCAAAACGGCGGTTTTAAGTATTTTACCTATTGCTCCCGTGGGAATATACTCGCAACCAATAAAAAACGTAAACGCAAATGGAGGAAATACATATGAATACATCAGTAACAGGCTATCCGAGGATCGGAAAGGACAGGGAACTCAAGTTCGCGTCCGAGAAATATTTCGCAGGGGAGATCGGAGAAGCAGAGCTTCTGGCAGCAGCGAAAGAGATCAGGAAGGGAGATCTTTTTAAGCAGAAAGAGGCCGGAATTACATATATCTCATCCAACGATTTCTCTTTCTACGACAACGTGCTCGACACGGCTTTCCTTTTCAACGTTATCCCTCAGAGATATAAGGACCTGGGCCTTTCAGATATCGGAACATATTTCGCGATGGCAAGAGGCTATCAGGGCGGTAACGGCAACGTAAAGGCGCTCGCTCTTAAGAAGTGGTTCAACACAAATTACCACTATCTCGTTCCCGAGATCGACGATGATACAAAGATAGAACTTACGGGCACCAAGCCTGTCGACGAATTCGTTGAGGCGAAGGAGTTCGGCGTTGATACCAAGCCTGCTATTGTCGGACCTTTTACATTCCTTAAGCTCGCCAGGTTCACCGGCTCGAAAAAGATATCTGACGTCTCTTCAGTTCTCACGGCTGAATACATCAAGCTCGTATCCGTTCTCGCGGAAAAAGGCGCGTCATTAATTGAGTTCGACGAGCCTTATCTCGTAAGGGATCTTTCAGAAGAAGACATCGCGCTTTTCAAGGAAATCTATTCTTCGATCCTCTCAAACAAGAACGGCGTAAAGGTATTGCTCCAGACATATTTCGGCGATATAAGGGACATCTATAATGATGTGATTGCTCTTGATTTTGATGCGGTTGGTCTTGATCTTATCGAAGGCAGAAAGACTGCTTCGATTGTTGAGGAGAACGGGTTCCCTGAAGAAAAGATCCTTTTCGCAGGTGTCGTAAACGGCAAGAACATCTGGAGAAACAACTACAGGAATTCGCTTGAGATCCTTAAGGGCATCAAGGCTGAGAATATCGTGGTAAGCACTTCCTGCTCACTCCTTCATGTTCCTTACACACTGGAGAGCGAGACAAAGCTTGGCGATGACTATAAGAAGCATTTCGCGTTTGCCGAGGAAAAGCTCGGAGAGCTTAATGAGATTGCTGATCTTTTCGGCAAGGACTATGAGAATGAAGATGCTTTCAAGAAGAATCAGGCACTTTTCGAAGGCAGGGTAAACAGTGAGGATAAGGAAGTCCAGGCTGCGGTCGCTGCGATCACGGATGCTGACTACGTAAGACTTCCTGCCTTTTCTGAAAGAGAAAAGATCCAGAAGGATATCTTAAAGCTTCCTCTGTTCCCGACGACAACGATCGGTTCCTTCCCCCAGACTTCGGATGTAAGAAAGAACAGACTGGACTTCAGGAAGGGCAATATCACCAAAGAGCAGTACGTTGAATTCAATAAGAAAAAGATCGCGGAGTGCATAAAGCTTCAGGAGGAGATCGGTCTTGATGTCCTGGTCCACGGCGAGTTCGAGAGAAACGACATGGTCGAGTATTTCGGCGAGAACCTGAACGGCTATGTCTTCACTGAGAAGGCATGGGTACAGTCATATGGTACGCGTAACGTCAAGCCGCCGATCATCTGGGGCGACGTATCACGCAAAGCGCCGATCACGGTTGAATGGTCGAAGTTCGCAAAAAACTGCACGGACAAGCCGGTAAAGGGCATGCTCACGGGCCCCGTCACGATCCTTAACTGGTCATTCCCGAGAGAGGATATCTCCATCAAGGAGAGCATCCTCCAGATCGCGCTAGCGATAAGGGATGAGGTCCTGGATCTTGAGGCTAACGGCATTAACATCATCCAGATCGACGAGGCCGCTTTGAGAGAGAAGCTGCCTTTGAGAAAGAGTGACTGGTACAGTGAATACCTTGATTTTGCGATCCCCGCATTCAGGCTCGTTCACAGCAAGGTTAAGCCCGAAACGCAGATCCACACCCATATGTGCTACAGCGAGTTCACGGATATCATCCCCGCGATCGACGCGATGGATGCTGACGTAATCACTTTCGAGGCATCACGTTCGGATCTGCAGATCCTCGATTCACTCAAGGAGAACAACTTCAAGACAGAAGTAGGTCCGGGCGTATACGACATCCACAGCCCCCGCGTTCCTTCAGTCGAGGAGATCGTTGCGGCACTGACGAAGATGAGATCAAAGATCGAAGATTCGAAGCTCTGGGTAAACCCCGACTGCGGTCTTAAGACAAGAGGTGAGGAAGAGACTAAGAAGAGTCTCGTAAATCTTGTCACCGCAGCTAAGCAGATAAGAGGATAAGAAATGAAAGTATCACAGGTCTATAAGAAGAAAAGAAGTCTCTCTTTTGAGATCTTTCCGCCGAAGAAAGACACCGAGCTGTCCAATATCGACGCGACGCTCGAAGTCCTTTCCGAACTGGAGCCTGACTTCATAAGCGTTACGTTCGGCGCGGGCGGATCTTCAAACTGCAACCGCACGATCGAACTCGCGAAAAAGATCAAGTACGAATATAAGATCGAACCTGTGGTACATCTTACATGTCTTCACTACGACAGAAATGAGATCGACGAGTTTGCGCACGTTCTTAAGGAAGAAGGCATAGAGAACATACTGGCATTAAGGGGAGACCCCAATCCCAATGCCCCTGCCAAGAACGATTTCCGCCACTCGTCGGATCTTATCTCATACCTTAAGGGCAATAATGATTTCTGCTTTCTGGGGGCCTGCTATCCCGAATGCCACCCGGAGTCTTCGGGCGTGGTAAGCGAGATAAAGAGCCTTAAGAAAAAAGTCGATGCCGGCGCGGAAGTCCTGCTGTCGCAGCTGTTCTTCGACAATGAGATCTTCTACCGTTTCCACGATGAGTGCAGGATCGCGGACATCGACGTGCCGGTCATTCCGGGCGTTATGCCTGTGATCAACGCGGCCCAGATCAAGAGGATGGTATCCTTGTGCAACGCATCTTTCCCCGCAAGATTCCAGAGGATAATATCGCGTTACGAGGATAATAAGGAGGCGCTTTTCGATGCCGGCATGTCATACTGCCTGAGCCAGATAATCGACCTTCTCGTAAGCGATATCAGCGGCATCCACCTTTACACCATGAACAATCCTCTGGTCGCTAGAAGGATCTGCGAAGGGATAAAGAATATTATCTGATAGTTTTCAGACGGACATTACCTGCAAGAATCGGGAAAACTGATTTCTTGCAGGTAGTTTTTGAGATGATCATTAAGCAGACTACCTACTAAAATCGAAAAAAACCATTTCTTGTAGGCAATTGCGCTTCATAAACCTATTGACTCGGTGGGTTTATGGTTATATGATACATCCAGCAAAAACTGAAAGGACCAAAAAGACGTGATCTATGCAGACAACGCTGCCACGACTGCGATGAGCGAAGCGGCAATAAATACTTTTACATCACTTATCAGAGATACATACGGTAATCCTTCCAGCCTTTATGAATTCGGTCAGAAGGCGAAGGAAGTCCTCGAGCAGGCGAGAGAAGATATCGCGAAGCTCATAGGTGCCGAGCCCAGAGAGATCATCTTCACTTCAGGCGGAAGCGAGGCCGATAACCAGGCGATAATCTCCGCGGCAAGACTCGGTGCGATGAAGGGTAAGAAGCACATCATTTCGAGCGCGTTCGAGCATCATGCGGTGCTGCACACACTCAATAAGCTTGCCAAGGAAGGCTTTGAGATCACGCTTTTGGATGTTCATGAGAACGGCATCATCAGGCCCGAGGAAGTCGCTGCAGCGATTCGTGAAGACACTGCGCTCGTCACGATAATGTACGCGAATAACGAGATCGGAACGATAGAGGATATCAAGGGTATAGGCGCTGTCTGCAGGGAAAAGGGAGTCATCTTCCATACTGACGCAGTACAGGCAATAGGTCATCTTCATATTGACGTTAATGAACAGAATATAGACATGCTCTCGGCTTCCGCGCACAAGTTCCACGGACCTAAGGGAGTCGGTTTCCTGTATGCGAAAAAGGGAATCAGGCTTACGAACCTCATCGAGGGCGGCGCGCAGGAAAAGGGCAGACGCGCAGGTACGGAGAATGTTCCGGGCATTGCGGCGATGGCAACGGCTCTCAAGGAGGCAGTAAGCAACATCGATAAGAATACTGAACGCCTGACAGTGGTCCGAGACAGGATCATCGCAGGTCTTAAGGAGATCCCTCATTCGGCTCTGAACGGTGATGAGAACCGCAGGCTTCCGGGCAATATCAATTTCTGCTTTGAAGGCATCGAGGGCGAATCTCTCCTTCTGCTCCTGGACGATAAGGGTATCGCTGCATCATCCGGAAGCGCGTGCACGTCAGGCTCTCTTGATCCGAGCCATGTGCTTCTTGCCATCGGCAGAGTACACGATGTCGCACACGGTTCCTTAAGACTCAGCATCGGAGAGAATATCACTGACGAAGAGGCAGATTACATCGTTAAGTCCGTAAAAGAAGTTGTCGGATATTTAAGAGGATTCTCGCCTGTATGGAGAGACCTCGTCGCAGGCAAGACTCAGTTCATTTTATAAGGGAGGATATCAGCATGGCTTTATACAGCGAGAAAGTAATGGATCATTTCAGAAATCCGAGAAATGTGGGCGTTCTTGAGGACGCGAACGGAATAGGCGAAGTCGGAAATGCGAAATGTGGTGACATCATGAAGATGTACCTGAAGATCGAAGACGACATCGTGAAGGACGTTAAGTTCGAGACATTCGGATGCGGAAGCGCGATCGCATCGAGTTCTATGGCAACTGAGCTCATCAAGGGCAAGCCGGTCGAGGAGGCAAGACAGCTTACCAACAAGGCGGTTGCGGAGGCTTTGGACGGTCTTCCGGACTATAAGATGCACTGCTCGGTCCTTGCCCAGGAAGCTATCGAAGCAGCGCTTAAGGATTACGAATCAAAGCAGGAAAAATAATTTTTCTAAAACCTATTGACATGGTAGGTTGATGTGGGCATAATGTGTCCATGCCATAAAAACCAGAACGGAGGCGTAAAGATGTTAATGATCATGTGTTGTCGAATGCATTATGAACGGGCTGTACCGGCCTTGGCGTTTGACTGCACGGATATGCGCCTTGACGATGTACGATGTTGATCAGAGATTAAAACATCAATCAATAACAGCCCGGGAACAGAATTCACCCGGGCTTTTTTATGCTAATTACGAAAGAAGGAAAATAATATGAGCTACAAAAGAAATTCTTTACTTATACACGGCGGAATCGACGGAGATGAGACAACAGGTGCAGTAAATGTACCGGTCTACCAGACATCAACTTATAAGCAGGACGGTCTTGGAAAGAACAGGGGCTGGGAATATTCAAGGACCGGCAATCCTACAAGGGCGGCATTAGAGAAGCTTATCGCGGATCTTGAGGAAGGACAGTACGGTCTCGCGTTTGCATCAGGTCTTGCTGCGATCAACACGGTGCTCTCGCTCTTCAAAGCAGGCGACAAGCTGATCGTCTCGGATAACATCTACGGCGGAACGTTCCGTATCCTGGACAACGTTTTCAAGAACTTCAACATCACATACAAGATCGTTGACACATCCGATCTTGAGGCTGTCGAAAATGCTATCGACGACGATGTTAAGGCGATCTACATAGAGACTCCCGCCAACCCGCTTCTTACCATCACTGACATAGAAGCAGTATCCGCAATCGGCAGGAAACATAATAAGCTTGTCATCGTCGACAACACTTTCCTTACACCGTATCTTCAGAGACCTCTGACTCTCGGCGCGGATATCGTAATCCACAGCGGAACCAAGTATCTCGGCGGACATTCCGATACCATCTCAGGTTTTGTCGTTGTTAATGACAAGGAATTAGCCGACAGGCTCTACTACCTGCAGAATGCTATCGGAGGCGTGCTCGCGCCCTGGGACAGCTTCCTCATCATAAGGGGTATCAAGACTTTGGGCGTTCGCATGGACAGGCACGTTGCTAATGCGCAGAAAGTCGCTGAGTGGCTCGCGGAAAGCGGTTATGTAAGCAAGGTCTATTATCCCGGCCTTAAGACCGATCCGGGTTATGAGATACAGAAGAAGCAGTCTGACGGTGCCGGCGCGATGATCTCTTTTGTTCTTGATGAGAAGTACGATTACAAGGTCTTTTTCGAAAAGCTCCAGCTCATAACTCTCGCTGAAAGCCTGGGCGGCGTCGAATCTCTCGTATGCCATCCCGCGACGATGACACATGCTGCCATTCCTGCCGATATCCGCAGGGAAGTAGGCATCGTGGATGAGCTCATCAGGCTGTCAGTAGGCATAGAGGATGTTGACGATCTCATTGAAGATCTGAAGCAGGCGATCGAAAACTCCGTCAGGGCATGAGGTGAATAATATGAAAAACGTATACGGAAGCATCAGAGAGATGATCGGCAACACGCCGGTGCTTAAGATAGATCATATGGGCGTAAAGCCCGGAGTAAATATTTATGCAAAGCTTGAATTAATGAATCCCGCAGGAAGCGTCAAGGACCGCGTAGGTGTCTACATGATCGATGACGCGCGCAGAAGAGGCTTGCTCAAAGAGGGCGGAACGATCGTTGACGCCACGGCAGGAAACACAGGAATAGGCATAGCCGTTGCCGCGCTCAACCAGGGTTACAGGGTCATCTTCACGGTGCCCGAGAAGTTCTCAATCGAGAAGCAGAAAGTCATGAAGGCATTGGGCGCGGAGATCGTCCATACATCGAGGGAAGGCGGAATGCTCGGTGCTGAGGAGAAAGCGGAGGAACTGCTCAAGACCATTCCGGGTTCGATATCCCTCAGACAGTTCAGGAATCCCGCAAATCCCCTGGCGCATTACGAGACAACGGGTCCCGAGATCTATGACCAGCTTGACGGAAATATCGATTATTTCGTTGCAGGTGCCGGAAGCGGCGGAACCTTTTCGGGAGTGGTCAAATACCTTAAAGAGCAGAACCCTGACATCAAGGGAGTGCTCGCGGATCCTTACGGTTCGACGATCGGCGGCGGTGAGCATTTCGATTACAACATAGAAGGAATAGGCAACGACTTTATCGCTGACACGATGGACATCACGCTGGTAGATAAGGTCATAAAGATCAATGACGATGAGGCTTTCAATGCTTCCAGGGAACTTGCAAGGCACGAGGGCATTCTTGCAGGATCCTCATCCGGCGCGGCTCTTGCGGCAGCACTCAAGCTTGCGGAGGAGATCGGTGAAGGCAACATCGTAACTGTCTTCCCCGACAGGGGAGACAGATATCTGAGCAAAGGATTATTCGATTAAATGGAAAACGTATATGAATTAAAAAACGTATACAAGACATATAAGAACGACGGAAAGGAATTCACGGCGCTGAAAGACGTGAGCCTCGATGTCAGGGAAGGCGAGATCTTCGGCATAATCGGAATGAGCGGCGCAGGCAAATCGACACTGGTACGCACACTGAACAGGCTTGAGGAAGTCACTTCGGGCATGGTCAGCTTTTACGGCAAGGATCTTGCATCGCTTAAACCAAAGGAACTCCGCGAAGTGCGGCACTCGATCTCCATGATCTTCCAGGGCTTTAATCTTATCAGTCAGCGTACTGTTATCAGTAACGTTGAACAGTCTTTGAAGATCATCGGGACCCCGCGTGCGGTCAGGCGCGAAAAAGCAAAGCAGATGCTCGAGATCGTAGGCCTTTCGGAAAAGGCTAACGAATATCCGGCAAGACTGTCGGGCGGCCAGAAGCAGCGTGTAGCTATTGCAAGAGCGCTTGCGGCAGATCCGAAAGTCCTTTTGTGCGACGAGGCCACGAGCGCGCTGGATCCGAAGATCACGGGCGAGATACTGGACCTTCTGAAAAAGATCAATGAGGAAAGGAAACTCACGATAATAATCATTACCCACGAGATGAGCGTCGTGGAGAAGATCTGCGACCGCGTCGCCATCATCGACAACGGCAATCTCGCGGAGATAGGTGAAGTAAAGGAAGTGTTCTCGAATCCGCAGTCGAAGGCAGCGAAAAAACTCGTTTTCCCGAGCAATCCTTTCGATCCTTCAGATGAAAAAGGACAGATCATAAGGCTTGTCTTTGACGGTACGCAGTCGAATGTGCCCTTCATCGCGAATCTTGTTGAAGAGACAGGACTCAAGGTGAATATCCTCAGCGCGAATACGAGAAGCGTCGGAGGCATCGGCTACGGTCAGATGATCATCGAGCTTCCGGGTCCGGCAAAAGACCGCCAGACGGTTATCGATTTTTTCAGGAAAGGCGGCCTTTCCGTATCGGAGGTGAACAGAAATGAGTGATTATATAAGAGAAGCGATAGTAACGGGTGTATGGGAGACGTTTGTGATGACGTTCTTCGCATCGCTGTTCTCATACATTGCGGGAATGCCGCTGGGTGTGCTTTTGTATTCGACGTCAAAGGGACGCCTTCTCGAGAACCGCGCGGTCAACTTCGTGATAGGTCTTATCGTGAATATCACGCGCTCGCTGCCGTTCCTGATCCTGCTGGTATTGCTGATACCGTTTACGAGATTAGTTGTGGGGCAGTCTATCGGAACCACGGCAGCCATCGTGCCTCTTACGATCGGCGCGATCCCTATCGTGGCGCGAATGGTCGAATCGTCACTTAATGAGGTGCAGCCGGGAATTATCGAGGCGGCGACCTCTATGGGCGCTACACCTTTGTACACGATACTGCATTTCATTATTCCTGAAGCGATGCCTTCGCTCCTTCAGGGCGGTGCCATAAATGTGGCAACGGTACTGGGTTACTCCGCGATGGCGGGTGTCATCGGCGGAGGCGGTCTCGGCGCGATTGCCCTGCAGTACGGTTATTACCGTTACCAGAAAGACGTTCTGTTTACCACTGTCGCATTGCTGATCATCATGGTAATGCTTATTCAGGAGTTCGGTATTTGGATGTCAAAGAAACACAGAAAAACATGAATTGTGAGGAAGAATAATATGAGCAATAAAGACAAGAACAGAAACAATCTAAGGAAGATCGCATATGCGGGCGTTCTGGCGGCACTGGTTTTCGTCGGGACTGAACTTCACATTCCGACTGCGATCGGCCACATAAATCTGGGTGACTTCGTGATCCTCTTGAGTTCGTATATCATGGGACCGTTCGCGTTCGTCCCAGCGGCTTTGGGATCAACACTGGCAGACCTTCTTGCAGGTTATCCTCAGTACGCGGTTGCGACATTTCTGATCAAGGGTTTTATGGGACTTGTCGCCGGCCTGCTTCTTAAGAGAAACGCTCAGGGCGGGGTGTCTCTTGGACGCAAGCTGTCGGTCTCGTTTATCACCGAACTCATCATGATCGCGGGATATTTCGCGTTTGAATCGCTGCCGTTTATGTATGGTGTTGAGGCAGCTCTGGGATCTGTTATTCCCAACGGTATACAGGCGAGCGCTGCCATAGTTGGAGCGGTTCCGTTGATGTATGTAAAGGTTTTCGACAGGTATCAGCTGTCTCAGCAGAGTGGAGCGCATAAGGAGAAGCAGAAGACGGCTGTGTCGTAAGCGGACAACACGGAAACCGTTAATATAGTGGGTTCCAAGGCGGAAAAATATTTTTCAATAAACCTATTGACATAGTAGGTTTAAAGTAGTAAAGTATCGCCATCACGACGAAAGGAGGAGTGAGAAATGTACAGAACAAACAATACAACTGCTAACATGATGATGTGTTGTCGAATGCTCGGCTCCCGGGTGCGCTATATGGCCCAGGGCGTAAGAAGACATTCCTCACGCCTTGAGAACGATCGATGTTAAAGCAGTAATATGCATTTGAACATATGCCATGCGCCCGGGAGTTAAATCAATTCACCGGGCATTTTTTATGCCTGAAACAAAATCATTCTTAAAGCAAAACACAAAATCAAAAAAACAAACACTAAAGGAGATTACTGACATGAAGAACATATTTAAGAAGGCAATTGCCGCAGGACTTTTACTCGCTATTACCGGATCGCTTGCCGCCTGCGCATCAACTGACGCAACAAGAGTCGACGCAGGAACACTGGCAAGCGAAGAGAAGACAGTAAGCACGGTACTCAAGGTAGGCGCAAACATCACACCTCACGCGGAGATCCTTGAAGTCGCAAAACCGATCCTCGCAGAGCAGGGCATCACACTTGAGATCGTAAGAATTGAAGATTCAGTTACACCTAACACCGGTGTCATCGAAGGATCACTTGACGCAAACTATTTCCAGCACGTTCCTTACCTTGACCAGTTCAACAAAGAGAACGGCTCAGACCTCGTTTCGGTAGGCGCAGTCCACTATGAACCCTTCGGCATCTATGCAGGCAGAGTTAAAGACTTGAAGGACCTTCAGGACGGTGCGGTCATCGCAGTTCCGAACAACGTAACAAACGAAGCAAGAGCGTTGCTGCTCCTCGCACAGGAAGGCATCATCAAGCTTAAGGATGACGCAGGCATCAACGCTACAGTAGAAGACATTATCGAGAATCCTCTCAACATCCAGTTCAAGGAGCTTGCGCCCGAACAACTCGTTGCAGCACTCCCTGACGTAGATGTTGCAGTCATCAACGGCAACTATGCGATCGAGGGCGGCCTCCACGTAAGCCAGGCACTTGCAGTTGAGGCAAACGACGGTCTTGCAGCACAGACATATGGCAACATCATCGCTACATCACCTGCAAAGGCAGATGATCCGGCAGTAAAGGCTCTCGTTGAAGTGCTTCAGGGACCTGAGGTTGCAAAGTATATCCAGGATACATACGACGGTGCCGTAGTACCTCTTTTCGGATAACAGATAAACAGGAGAACGGGCAAGATGATCGGATTTGAGTACTACAACCCCGCAAAGATCGTTTTCGGCGAGGACAGCGAAAAGAAACTGAAGTCTCTTTTATTGCAGCATAAAGTCACATCACTCCTATTGGTATACAGCGGAGACTTCATTAAGAAACTGGGCATTTACGATGTTATTACCGAAGCGGTGAATGATCTGGGGATCAGATTCTCGGAGAGCGGCGAAGTGGTACCGAATCCGTCCATCGAGCTCGTTAGAAAGCTTGTCAAAAAGGGCAAGGAAGACAAAGTTGACTTCGTTCTGGCAGTCGGCGGAGGAAGCTCCATCGACACCGCCAAGACGATAGCTCTCGGTATACCGTACGATGGCGATGTCTGGGATTTCTTCGATAAGGGTGTTTCTCCCGAACATGTCCTCAACATCGGAGTGATCGCGACAACGGCATCGAGCGGTTCCGAGACATCAAATGCGGCAATACTGTCATACGGTGAATGGAAGAAAGGATTTGAAGACGACCGCATTATCCCGAAGTTCGCGATCATGAATCCGAAGTACACGGTCAACCTTCCCTCATATCAGACCTTTGTCGGTATCGCGGACGTGCTGTCCCATCTTCTCGAAAGATATTTCTCCGATGAGAAGAATTCCGATACGACCGATTACCTCATCGAAGGCGCAGTAAGAGCTTTGCTCGTAAATGCGGACAGGCTTATCAAGGACCAGACAGACATAAACGCAAGAGCGGAGATACAGTGGCTCGCATCGGTTGCGCACAACAATTTCCTCGATGCCGGAAGGACGGCAGACTGGGGATCACACCGCATCGAGCACGAGTTATCCGCACAATATAACATCACACACGGAGAAGGCATGGCAATAGTCTTCACGGCATGGACCAGATACATGGCGGAAGTAAAGCCCTGGAGACTTGCGCTTCTCGCAAGCAGAGTCTATGGAAAAGATCCGTACGACTATTCGGAAAAGGAACGCGCGGTCCTGCTGTCGGAGGAACTGGAGAAGTTCTTCAAGAAGTTAGGATTAAAGACTCATCTTTCCGAGCTGGGAATAGATGACAAAGACTTCGAAGTCATGGCAGAGCGTGCAACAAAGGGCGGCACCGTAGGACACTATGTTCCGCTCGATTCACAAAAGTTTATTGAGATCCTGAAGATCGCAATATAAAAAATACCGAGAGAAAAAATATCGCAAAGGAGATTACAAAAAATGGCTAGGATCAAACTGGTGGAACAGAATGAAGCAACAGGTGCCGAGAAGGAGCGCTACGATGAGCTCGCCGGCCGCAACGCAGTAACCAACATGAAGAAGGGACTTTTGAACGACGCAGCAACCTACGATGCATACATGGCATGGTATACATCCTGGAACAGGCTTGTTGAGGTCATCGGTGAGAAGGACGCGATCCTTTATGCACATAAGATATCAACGACAAATTCATGCCAGCTCTGCTCACTCTTCTTCATCAGCGACGTTAAGGGTCTGGGCTTAGATCCCGCAAACCTCGTATACGATGAGAAGGAGACAGTACTTGCCGAACTCGCGGAGCAATATGTAAAGAACCCGACGGCAGTATCAGATGAGCTTTTCGACAAACTCAGAAAGTTCTTCAACGATCAGGAACTCGTAGTAATAGTAGGCTTCGCAGGCCAGATGATCGCGACGAATAATTTCAACGCGGTATTCAAGATCGACGTTGACAAGCGTCTCCTGCCTCTGCTCGGCGAATTCAAGCCCGCCACATGGAGAGAGGGGATCAAGTAATCATCAACAACAAACATTATTACGATACCGGGGCTGTCTTCGCATGAGACGGCCCCGTTTTCAGTTCCGTAAGTCGATAAATAACAGTCATGCTATAATTCAGACATGGATCCGAATCGCAGTGTGAAGAAAAAACTCATCATTAAGGCTGAGAGCCTGATCTCATTGGCCGTTGCGGCTGCGATCATGGTCTCGTGCTCCGCGAAGCCTGAACCCGACAAGGACACTGCAGCCAAAAACGTTATAGAGACCACTATCACTGTCGAGACTACTGTGGAAGAGGATACAGGTCCGGAATTCCCGCCGATCACATACGATATATCTGATCCCGAGCTCGAAAAGGCGGAAGGCAAGACAAAGGAAGTCTATTTCACCAGGGACGGACAGCTGATATGCGGCAAGATAACTTATCCGGACAGCAGGGAGTTCGGGCAGGGACCTTATAAGACGATCATTTTTTCGAATGGTCTTTATGCCCCTCTCGGAAGATATTCCGATAAAGCCCGTTATTACAGTGAATACGGCTATGCGGTTATCGAATTTGAGTTCCAGAACAGCGATGCCCCCGATCCTTATGAAGATCCCGAATACATCGGGGATTATATCTATGAAGAGGTAAAGGATCTTTTCGCCGTTATAGATTCGGCAAAATACCTTCCGGATGTTGACGCTTCAAATATCTATCTGTACGGACACAGCATGGGAGGTCTGGTCGCATCCTATGCCGGAGCGATGAGGCAGGATGATATCAAAGGCCTTATTCTTGCCGATCCGAGCTTTTATGCGACTGACCTGATGGAATTTGAGCATGGGCAGACCATTACGACGGACATTTATTCATTGCTTAAAGAGCTCACGATCCCCGTTCTCATCATCACCGGAACCGAAGGAAGCTTCGGTGAGGATCCTCATTTTTTTGATGATGCGCGAAAAGCCATTCCCCACTGCCAGTACATTGTTATCGAAGGCGCAGACCATATCTTCGGAGGCGAGGCAAGCGAACATCTGGTGGACGTTTCCGTGGAAGCAATGAAGAAGTGGGAATGATGGTCTGGAAAATCTGACATGGTATAATATTTTTGTCATTCAGGACAATTTTTAGAACTATTGGGTTTCCCGCTTGTGCATTTACCGTGAGGGGAGGGTGGAAATGCATTTCAAGATCAAAAAGGTCATCAGCATTCTTTGTGCCGCCTCCTGTCTGGCGTCTCTTTCGGGATGCTTTCTGCTTCCTGTATCGAAAAAATATACTTATGCCCAGGTGTCAGAGGAACTCAGAAAAGAGATCACCATAAAGGACTGGGACGGTCTGGTCCCGGAAGGCATGGAAGTAAGATATGTCCTGACGAGGAAACTGACTAAGGACAGTTCAGGCACGGTTATTGACTGCAGATATGATTATGACAACGAGGGCCGGCGGATAGCCGAGACCGACGTAAAGAAGAATTATTCGATCCGCATGTCCTATGCATATAACGATGACGGAACTCTCGCCCGAAAAGAACACCGGACCACGGGCAAGATCACCGGTTATCATATTAATGATTATAAAGTTGATTTTGAATACAACGACAAGGGCCAGCTTACCTCATACACAAGGATCTGGTACGCCGATGATACCCTCGATGAAACATCCCGGGATGTTAACGTATACGAATATGAGAACGGGCATCTGGTACGTGCCGGGGACTCCACATATGACTACAACGATGATGCGGCGCCATATTATGAATACATCGCAGTTGTAAATGAACCTGACTCGTCGGCTGATGTAACGGTCAGGAAATGCTTCTATGATGAGGAAGGTCTCCTGATCTCGGAGGAATACGGCGAGAGAACACGCAGCTATGAGTATGAGAACGGTGTCCTTACCGGAATAACCGTAACGGACAAATGGGGCTACTGCTCATACTGTGATGCCGAAGGCAATATGATCACGGAGACCGACAAGGACGGCAATCTGATCCAGCGCGATGAGCGCAACACGAACGGTGACAGAACGTGCCACGAAGAATGGAGGAACGGAAAGCCCAGATCGAAAGACACCTACACCTATGTTTATGATGACAAAGGCAACAGGCTTTCTGTTGAGACGGAATACTGGTCTGTAAAAGATGACGGTACAGAGAGCAGCTTCAGATCCTTTCACACATATGAATACGATGAACATGGTCTGCTTACTGCCGAGGTTGTGGAGGTCAGCGGAAAGTTTTCCTGGATGACCGTATATTCATATGAAGCGATACTCGTTCCTGTGGAATGATCTGATATTTTACAGAGGTGAATGCTTTGGACAGTTTTGTTGATGAAAGAGATTATCAGTTGCTGAGCGGAGATAAATATACTTTCTCGGTGCTTTCAAGACTGATCGGAGGAGATTATCAGCTTCTCTTATCCGATCACGAAAAGCTTATCGTCTGCTTTACGGGTCAGCCTTTTCCCGTATGGGTATGGACACCTGACAACGCTCCGGCAGAAGAGATGGAGCGCGCTTATGAGACCGTTAAAAATGTAGGCCTTATGGACGGTGATCACCGTTATAACCTGAAGTATGAGCTGGCGGAATACTTCATCAAAAGAGCGGAAAGAGACGGACTTTCGCTTTCTGTCGCGACCAACATGTTTGCTTATGACTGCTTATCGCCGGTTAAGCCGTCAGGGAATGTTGACGGTGAACTGCATAAATGCACCTGTGATGATATCGATGTGCTGGTGGATTTTTTCGATATGTTCCACAACGCTGTCGGAATAGACAAAGAGAGCAGGGAACAGTACCGGATCAATGCCGAAGACGGCGTGAAGAACGGTTCGCTGTATCTTTGGAGGAATTCAAAAGGAGAGTTTGTGGCGAGCTGCAGCTGGCATCCCGTGCACGACATGGCTTCGATCGGGCTGGTCTATACTAGAGAAGAATACAGAAGAAAGCATTATGCAGAACACCTTGTTTATGAGGTGACGATGATAGCCAAAAATGAAGGTTTTATCCCCATGCTCTATACCGATGCGGATTATGCTGCTTCCAATGCGTGCTATGAAAAGATCGGTTATGTCATGCGGGGCAAGCTTTGCACCATCAGTTGATTTTTTGGAGCTCTGACAATGACGGGTAAAGATTCAAAGAAGATCCTGCGTTTGGACAAGCGTTATATGAACGTCAATCTGACGCTGTCGATCATCATATATTCGATCGTCGTTCCTTTTTGTATCTACCTGAGTGTAGATAATTACATTCACGGCAAGATAATCGTGGCGCGCTTTGCTCTTTTCTGCGCGGTGATGACTGCTATTGCTGTAATCAATTTCTCAATCTGCAAGTTCGGCAAAAAGAAACGTGACTGGCTGATGCACCTTGCCATCCATATACAGTGTTTCGTTTACTGGATCACATTCGTATTCTTCCTTTATACAGGCGGAACGGAGGGCTCGAGCATTTTCCTGTTTTTCGTGGCCGTGCCTGTCGTGTTCTTTTTCTTCAACCTCGTATACGGAGCATATTTCTGCGCAGTCTTTTTCGTGATAATGGTCGTATACATGAACACACCGCTCAGGGATATGGGTTTCCAGTTCCCTGAGGTGTACTATGCGCGTCTGCCTATGATGTACCTTGCTAGCGTCATCATGTGCGCGGTCGCACAGTATGAGGTCGTCAAGGCGAAGATCAAACAGGAGGATGCACTCGAAGCGGCGAGACAGGCAAGTGAGGCCAAGACCGACTTCCTTGCCAACACGAGCCATGAGATAAGGACGCCGATCAATGCGGTCCTCGGCATGAACGAGATGATCTTGAGGGAGACCGACAAGGCTGAGAAGATCAGGGATAACGATCCCGAGGCTTTCCGTGAATCTTTCAGAAGGATCAGGAATTATTCCGGCAACGTCGACAGCGCCGGAAGCAATCTTCTTGCAATCATCAACGATATCCTCGATTTCACGAAGATCGAGGAGGGAAGGATGGACATAGTCCCTACGGAATACCAGCTGAGTCTTGTCCTGAATGATGTCAGCAACATGATCTATTTCAAGGCAAGACAGAAGAACCTGAAATTTGTCATTGATATTGACAGGACCCTGCCTGACAATCTCTACGGTGATGTGGTCCGCGTCCGCCAAGTCATCACAAATGTCCTCAACAATGCGGTCAAATACACTGATGAGGGAAGCGTGTCCCTGACAGTTGCCGGGAATGTCGAGGAAGCGGAAGAAGGTAAACGTGTGGTCGAGCTGGTCATATCGGTTACTGATACCGGCATCGGAATAAGCGAGGAAAACATAGGTAAACTCTTCGGCAAGTTCGAGCGTGTCGATCTTGAGAAGAACAGCACCAAAGAAGGAACCGGCCTGGGTCTTGCCATTACTAAGATGCTCCTCGAGATGATGGACGGCTCCATTACGGTCAGGAGTGAATACGGCAAGGGATCCACATTCACGATATCACTCCCGCAGACAGTGCTTTCCGACGAGCCGGTAGGCGATATCAAGGAGAAGTTCGAGAATGCCCTGGACGGTAAAAAGACCTATCACGAGAGCTTCAGGGCTCCCACTGCAAGAGTGCTCATAGTAGATGACACCAGAATGAACCTGATCGTTGTCACGGAATTCCTCAAAGATACCGGCATACAGTTAGACACGGCCGGAGGCGGCAGGGAAGCCGTTAAGCTGGCACTTGCCAATAAATACGATGTTATCCTGATGGACCAGAGAATGCCGGAGATGGACGGCGTTCAGACTCTTCAGGAGATAAAGAGGCACACTGACGGACCGAACATTAAGACACCTGTCATCTGTCTTACCGCCGATGCGGTCATCGGTGCCAGGAACAGGTATCTGTCAAAGGGCTTCAACGATTATCTGACCAAGCCTATTGACAGTGTCTATCTGGAGACCATGCTGAAGAAATACATTCCGGCTGAGAAGATCGAAGCCGTTGAACTTAAGGACAACACGCCTTCCGGGCAGTCTGAAACTTCTGCCGTTCAGATATATGAGAAGCTTCAAAAAGCCGGCGTTGATACCAATGCGGGAATCTCAAACTGCACTGATGAAAGTCTTTACATGACGATACTTGCCGAATACCTGAACAGCTCAGCAGAGAAGATAACGGGTCTTAATTCCGCGCTTGCGGATGAGGATCTGAACAGCTACGGAATACTTGTCCATTCAGTGAAGAGCACGTCCGCCACGATCGGTGCGATGGATGTGTCACATCTCGCTTTAAAGCTCGAAAAAGCATCTGGCAGCAATGATATTGATCTTATCCGTAAAGAGCACGATGCATTCATAGACAAGTACACCGCGCTTTTGGATGTCATCAGAGAGTGTGTTCCACAGGATGATAATGATCCGGGTGATGATGACGAGATAATGGAGTTCGCGCCGGAATAAACATTCCTGAATGAATCATCAAAAACAAATACAAAACGGGGCATCTCTTTTTTGAGATACCCCGTTTTTGTGGAAATGGATCTATAAGGTTAAGGTGGTTATTTGTTGGTTATTTATCAGAACTCAGGTGCAACCTCGAAGCGCTCAACGAGCTTTTCCATCTGTGCAGGTGTTGCGTTCTGTGAGAAGATACCGAAGTATGCGGAATCGCCTATGGGCTTTATGAAGTTCATCTCGCCGTCTGCCTGGTACATAATGCCGCCATTGATCTCCTTGCTGTTTGCATCTGCCTTGGCTGCTGCGAGGTAATCCTCATATGTATCCTGGCCGAGTGTGATGCCGATTGCTACGGAATCAACGCCTTCCTTGTTCTCCTGGTCGTAAAGGTAAACCGCTCCTCTTGCGAAGTCACAGGAATAACCGTCTGAGAGATCTACTGTTGCTGTGACTGTGTTACCTTCCTGATCGAGGTAAACGGAAGCTGTCTGCTTTGTTGACTTCTTTGCGCATCCTGCGAAGCATGCTGCTGTGATTGCTGCTGTTACGATTGCTGTGATAACTGCTGTTACGATTGTTCTTTTCATTTTCTTGCCCTCCTTGAATTGGCGATGTTGTTTTTGTTTGATGGCTTAAGTATGTCACGTGGAAAGAGGCCGGCCAATCAGTAATGTCGGGCTGTTTTGATGCTTAAGCAACACTTCCGGACAGCAGTGTTGCTTAACACGGAAAATGTTTTCGCGAATGATAGAAAATCTGTCTGACAGCAGGTAACAACCCGTTGACAACAGAATATTATCTGATAACATATGAACAGATATTCATATGAATAATTGTTCACATGTTAAGGAGGCCCATATGTTCTGGAGCAGGATAGCAGGTGTTTATGACCTAATCGAGACAGTTTATAACGGAAAAGCAAATGCGAGGACAACTGATTATGTGGCTTCTTTGATGGATAAGGATGACAGGGTGCTCGAGTGCGCCTGCGGAACGGGGATGTTCAGCGTGAAGATAGCACCGCGCGTAAGAGCTCTTACGGCAACTGACTTTTCGGACGGGATGCTTAAGAAAACAAGGAAGAAGTGCAGGAAGCTGGAAAATATCAAAGTCGAGAACGGTGACATTACTAATCTTAATTACGGGGACGGCCAGTTCGACAAGGCCGTAGCGGCGAATGTCGTCCATCTTCTCGATGATCCGCAAAAAGCCATTGATGAATTAAGAAGAGTCGTTAAGCCCGGCGGCACGATAGTGATACCTACATATATTCATTTCAAAAAGAGCAAGGCAGCTGAGTTGTTTAATAAAGCAGGTGCCGGCTTCAAAAGACATTTCGACGAGAATACCTACAAGGATTTCTTCAGAGATATGGGGATCGAAAATGTGAAGTATCAGGTGTGTGAAGGCCGGATGGCCTGTGACGTGGCTGTTTTCGAGAACCGGTAAAGGAGAAACACCTCAAGGTGGTACAATTATGATACGGACAGCATCAATGATACTGTCCGTAATTTCACATACGGGAGATAATAACGGAGATATGAATAAGGACATGACAGTTTCCATTGAAGACGGGTTCATAAACATAAGGGTAGGCGCTATCATCATGAAAGACGGTAAGTTCCTCATGGTCGGCAATGACCGTGCCGATTATCTTTATTCCGTCGGGGGAAGGATCAGGTTCGGTGAGACTGCAGAGGAAGCTGTGATCCGTGAAGTTTATGAAGAGACAGGTATCCGTATGGAGACTGACAGATTGGGGTTCATCCACGAGAATTATTTCTACGGCGATGCCCCGTCGAACATGGGCAAGCTGGTCTATGAGGTCTCGTATTTCTTCTATATGAAGACGCCTGATGATTTTGAGCCGGTATCAAGCGATTTTACGGAAGACAACAGCAAAGAACATCTTGTATGGGTTACTCCCGAAGACCCGCGGACGATCTATCCTAACTTCTTCAGAAGTGAATTATTACATCCTGAAAAGAACATAAAGCATTTTGTTACCGATGAAAGATGATTTTGCTGTAGAATTTTGTTTCAGATATGTGGGAGAACCGGAGGATTAAAGAGATATGCAGGCACGGAAAGCAATTGCGGTAATAGTCATGCTGGCACTCGGCATTATGATGTTCACGGGATGCGGGAATAAAGGCATCGAGGGCACATGGGTGCTTGTTGAAGAATATGAAGCTGACGGAACAAAGATCTCCGGGAAAGAGCTTGAGGAAGCAGGAGTAAGCGAGACTTACGAGATAAAAGACGGAACAGTCACTTATACTCTTGAGATGAAATACGCGAAAAAACCGATCGTTATGGAGTTTGAACTTGAGGATCTCGGAAATAACACATATAACTTCAATATTCCCGGCGGCCGTGTAACCTTTGCCTCACCCGTGCTGAACGGCAACACCTTTTCCTACTATGCGGGAGAAGGCGAAGATGCCATGAAAATGGTATTCAAAAGACAGTAAACCGCTGACCTGACAGAATTATTACTGCACGTAAACTATGGCTGTTCTCTTACATGAAGAGATAATGGACAGTATCGAAGTATATATTGCGCCTGCGCAGTAAATATATACCGGCATCTCAACATACCTGATGAAGGCAAGGCACAGCGCGACGAGGGCAACATTGCCGATGCCCTGGGCAAGATCAATCTTCCAGCCCGGATTGCCGTCTTTTTTGTTGCCGAACGCCCTTACGAATCTCAGACCGGCGCCGATGACGTGACATCCGACGACATATATTATCAGGATAGCCTGTGCCTGATCGTAAAGCGTTGTCGAGAAAGCTCCGCAGTCAAAAAGGATCAGTCCGGTGAGAAGGATCCATTTGCCGCCGACCATATGGTTCGCATGTGTCAGGTAGTAGATGATATAACCGCCGCCTTTACATGTGAGCCAGATTCCGACGCCTGCCGCGATCAGCCTGAAAGCGATCTGCGGAATAAGCATCAGCAGCAAAGCTCCCTGGATCGAGAAGACCGCGCCTATTATGTTCATAATGCGTCTGGTCTTTGTCATGCCTCAATCCTCCTGCTTTCCTTGACAAGTTTTATATAGTCTCTTATCCCGCCGAAACCGTGCCTGCTGTATTCGACCGAGAATCCCGCAAGGAGATTGCCCGATCTGTAGATCTTGTTTGTGACCATGCTCTTCTGCGAAAGTGCCGCGATGATGAATCTGCCGAGGAATGTATCATCGCGTTCTTCAGGCTTTGCGTTTTTGTATTCGCCGACATATTCCGACACGTCAAAATCCGGGATAGTCCTGCCTGATAATTCCTCTCCGAATGCTTTCCAGCCGTCCGATGCATCCGTCCTTCTTTCCGTAAGGATAGATATTATTCCGTCCTCAAAAGGCCTTATTGCCTCCTCATCGTATACGCCTGTCTCGAAAGTTCCTTCAGGATCCCTTAAGAACTTCATCGCGCTGATCATCTGGCAGAAAGCTTTGCGGTAATCGGAGGGATTATCCTTAAGACACTCTCTGTAGTTGTCCCATGCCGGCATGTACTTATATCTTATGAAGCTGTAGTCCGGCAGGTGTCCCGCATGGCCGTGCCCGAGGTTCAGGATATTGTTCTCGCTCAGGTTAAAGACGGTGCTGTTGAAAGAAGCGTTTTCGATGTCGTCAGAAGCGCCGGGAGCATGTTTGAATCTGATCTCCCTCATTGACCCGTCCGGCATTATCTCGAAAAAGTTGTTGTCTGTATTGTTTATAACAAGCGACGGCGTTCCCGCGAAATTATAATGAGCCCATGTATCCGCCAGAACATGCATCGCGATACCGGCAGCCTGAATGCTCTTTCCTTTGGCAAGCATTACAGTGTCTTTGACCAGCTCTCCGTCAGGACCGCAGATAAGTCTGTATTTGTTTTTATAATTCTTTGTGGCGCGCGGTGTTTTCGCATAAAGATCCTTCGGAAGGAAATGGAAAGAAGCCCAGATCCTGGTGATGTCCTGAAGTCCCGGGATGTCCGCTCTCATATCGACGAGTTCTGCCTGCGACTGGCTCGTGGCGGCATGGACTGTCGCCGATATCGACTTCAGGAAAGTCTTTGTGCAGCAGTCGGTCATCTGCGCGCTGTAGCACAAAGCAAGAGCCTCATCATGTGAGTATCCTGCAAGGTATGCCGCGCAGTATGTCGCGTAATAGTGAAAATCCGCCTGCAAACTACTTTACCTCCGTGCCCGTTCTTTTTCTGTATTTTCTGACGCTCGCGGATGCCATGAACACTTCCAGCGTTATGACGAGTGATGAAAGCTCCATGAATAAGCCTGTGATGTTTTCCTCAAGATCGCCTGAAGCGGTTATGATGCTGATGATTACAAACGTAACAGTAATGACTGAACTGATGATAAGTAATATCAGGACTATACGGTGTCCTGCGCCGGTCTTTTTCCCGTATCCCTCGCGCCGCGCGCGGAGTCCTGCATAGAGACGCAGGATAACATCTATAGCGAGTACAGCGGCGACAAAGAACATTACAAATACTATTCCCGCGGGATTCAGCCCGTCCAGGAGCTCAGGATCAACGATCTGAAAACCGAGCAGGATCTGTGCAATCAGTTTTATGATGCCCCAGAATCCGAACACGGCAACACCGGTCCCAAAGACTACGAGAGTATTGAGATTTCTTCTGTATTTTACGGTTTCTTTGTCATTTTTCAGGATGGTATTGTTTTCCAAAGCACCTGATCTCCGATAAGTCTATACTTAAAACACGGCAGAAGTTTACATGTAATACGGTTTGTTCTCGTCGACAGTCCGTTCGCCTCTGAATCTTGCGTCGGTAAAACTGCCCGATATCCTGCCGTACGCCAATATGTTTCCCTTGTTTCCGTCTGCGTCAGTATCGATCTCCTCTATGAACGAACCGAGTTCTTTATTGACGGCGTTGACTGCACCCTTGAGCCTGTCTTCAGGCGTCTTGAGCGCCATGACATATATATCGAATGAGTGTGTGTAACCGTGACCGATATGAGGTCCCGTATAATCGACTGCAGATGCCCATCCCTGAGGAAGGACAGTCTCTGTTACATTATTGGATTTCCAGTGGAGAAAACCGTTCGTGTTTGAATCAACCATGTAGATTACATACACGTTCGCGCCGTCGACCGGCTGCCACGAAAGCTGCGGTGATCTGTTCTCGCCGATGTGGGTATACGAGATGATATCAGGCCATACGCCGTCCACCAGATCTTCTGACGTCACTTCAAATGTATCACGGCCTTCAAGATATCTTCCGATAGCGTTTCCGGATCCTTCTGCGGAAACGGCGGACGTTGCTTCGCCGGAAACAGCTTCAGCATTGCCGGTCTTGGCGGAACATCCTGGAAAGAGCGCAATTGAAGATACAACTATCAGTGAAGCGATTGTCCTTAAGATCTTCATGTCCTGGTTCCTCTCATTTTTTGCTTACAAGATTATAGCACTTGCTCTTTATCAGTCGATAACAAAAAGGGACTGCCTTGTGAGCAGTCCCCTTTACGTATCAGTTCAGATTACCTTATCAGAAGAGGTTTACTGACTTGCCGTCTTTGTCGAAGATCTTCTTCTCAGCAGCTACGACATAGACATCACCGCCAAGCTTGGCAGCCTTCTTCTCGATAGCCTTGATGTCGATCTGCTTGCCGTCGATCTCGAAAATGATCTTTCCGAGCTTCTTAACGGGAGCCTTCTTAGCGGCAGCTTTCTTAGCGGGAGCAGCCTTCTTTGCAGCGGGCTTAGCGGCAGCCTTCTTAGCGGGAGCAGCCTTCTTTGCAGCGGGCTTAGCAGCAGCTTTCTTAGCGGGAGCGGCCTTCTTTGCTGCGGGCTTAGCGGCAGCTTTCTTAGCGGGAGCAGCCTTCTTAGCAGCGGGCTTAGCAGCAGCCTTCTTAGCGGGAGCGGCCTTCTTTGCTGCAGGCTTCTTTGCAGCTACTTTCTTTTCAACTTCCTTCTTAGCTGCAGCTGCCTTCTTGGCTACTTTCTTAACTTCAGCCTTGACCTCTTTTTTTACTTCATCAACCTTTGCGGCGATGTCAGTTTTTTTCTCATCTGCCATAGATTTTTCCTCCGTATTTTTTTAAGCATTTTGAGATTATTTTATGTGTACATATTTCGATTCTACAAATCTTTGAAAATATCGTCAATTAAATATATGTAAACATGTTATTGTCCCAATAATTGAAGTGCATTTCTGATAGACTTTGATTAACATTTTTCCGGAGTGCTTTGTTAATGGAAAGGATCTATGTCGCGATCGATCTGAAGTCTTTCTACGCGAGTGTCGAATGCGTGGAAAGGAAGCTTGACGCGCTTAAAGTCAATCTTGTTGTTGCAGATCCTTCGAGGACTGACAAGACGATATGTCTTGCTGTCTCACCGTCTCTCAAGAGTTACGGAATACCCGGAAGAGCAAGATTATTTGAAGTAAAACAGCGTGTCGAATATATCAATAACGAACGAAGATGGAATGCTCCCGGAAAGAACTTAAAAGGGAAGAGCTACTTCAGCCAGGAACTTGAGGAAGATCCCTCACTTGCAGTCGATTTTATTATCGCTCCGCCGCAGATGTCGCTTTACATGAAGATCAGCGCAAAGATCTACGGCATATATCTCAAGTATGTCGCTCCGGAAGATATCTTTGCGTATTCGGTCGATGAAGTCTTTATCGATGCGACTGATTATCTGAAGCTTTATAACACGACTGCGCACGGGTTTGCCAGGATGCTGATACAGGATGTTCTCAGGACCACAGGCATTACCGCCACTGCAGGAATTGGCACGAATATGTATCTTTGCAAAGTAGCGATGGATATCGTCGCAAAGCATATTCCCGCTGATGAGGACGGTGTGAGGATCGCAGAACTTGATGAACAGAAATATAAGGACGAACTCTGGAAGCACACACCGATCACTGATTTCTGGAGAGTGGGGGGCGGCACCGCGTCAAGGATCGCGAAGATCGGACTTTATACGATGGGTGATATCGCAAGGTGTTCTCTTAACAGGAAAGGGATAGGACAGCTCTACAAGATACTGGGAAAGAATGCCGAACTGCTGATCGATCACGCATGGGGGATAGAGCCTGCGACGATCGCGGATGTCAAGGGCTACTGTCCTGACAATAACAGCATATCCACAGGTCAGGTCCTGAAGGAGCCTACCGGTTATGAGACGACAAGACTTATCACCTGGGAGATGGCGGACGCGCTGTCTCTGGATCTTGTTGAGAAAGGTGTTGTCACCGATCAGATCGTACTGACGATAGGATATGACAGGGAGAGTCTTGAGGGCGGCAATTATCACGGTGATATAACTATAGATTTTTACGGCAGGGAAGTGCCTAAGCACGCGCACGGAACGGTCAATCTTGAAAGACATACGTCATCCGCGAAGATAATCACCGAAGCAGTTATGAAGCTGTTCGACAGTATCGCAGGCAAGGACCTCCTTTCAAGGCGTATCGGCATAGCGGCATGCAATGTCATCAGGGAAGAGGACATTCCCGCGGAAGAGAGATTTGAACAGATGAGCATCTTCGATCTGGAAGATAAACAGGAAGTAAAGAGTGCGGGAGATGAAGAACTCGCAAAGGAGCGCGCTCTTCAGGAAGCAATGCTTGAGATAAAGCACAAGTACGGAAAGAATGCAGTCGTCAAGGCTAAGAACCTCAGCAAGGGCGGCACGGCGATCGAGAGGAACGGTCAGATAGGAGGCCATAAGGCATGACGGGTTACGATGACATCAGACATCTTTCGAGGCCCCGGTATCCTGACCTCCCGCCCATGTCTGTACATGACAGGGCCGCGCAGTTTGCGCCGTTTGCCGCGCTCGTCGGATATGAGGATGCCGTGGAGGAGACAGCGCGGCTTACTGACAGAAGACGTGAGATGGAGCCGGATGAGATCAACGAACTGAACCGGCAGCTTCAGGAACTCTCGGAAAGACTCGGCGAGCGCCCTGAGATCAGGGTCACTTACTTTATCCGCGATAAGAGGAAGGAGGGAGGCAGATATGCCTCCAAGGTCGGAAATGCAAGGACAATTGACCAATATAACAATGTTATTTTGTTCACTGACGGCGAATCTGTGGCGGTAAAAGACATGTACAGTGTCGTGTTTACGGACGGTGATAACTCAAAATAGGATTTAGTCAGATTGATCTGATGCAGATCTTCCGTTTGTCCGTGTTTCCTTACCACCAGAAACTCAGGATCAGCATCACGATGACGGATATCGCCATTACGCTGAAGAACGAAGAGACAAAATAATAAAGCTTCAATGTATTCTCTTTGCGCCTTTTGAGGAAACATACGAGCCACAGGAGCAGGAAGGCCGGTGCCGTGAGAAGGGAGACAATGCAGACCGTGTCCGGGACAAAACAGAGTACCGTGTAGATCGTCGTGAAGATGAATACAAAGGGCAGACCGGATATGAAATTATTCTTGCTTATCGAATCGATCTTCCTGGCGGCCGGGGAGTCTGATGAGAACCACAAATAACAGTAGGCTGACAGGACCATAACAATATATGCCGGTGTTATCACCGCGGTGCTTCCGGAATTGAACCTGCAGGACAGGAACGTGTATATGAGTGAGCCGGCGAAGGGGAGTGCTGCTGACAGATAGATCAGGTTCATGAAGGCGTGGGCTCTCGAGAGAATGTAGTTATCAGCACAGCGGGTGGGGCTGCTGCTGGTCTGAAGACCATAGTTGCTGAGCAGTGCGACGATGCAGCCGGCAAATATGGTGAACACATACGCATAATCGCGGCCCATGCCTGAGAGATAATCCGTAAGACCCGGAATGCTCTTGACGTAGAGCAGGACAGAGGCGACGGTAAAGGCTCCCGTGAGATTGCATATCAGGAAGAACAGCACGTGCTCCCTGGAGTTGTCAAAGCGGGGAATGGTCTTCATGGCGATCTCATGAACCGTACCCGCATCAAGATCCTTTCTGTTTATGCCTTTCTTCTTTTCGAAAGTCTTCAGGGCAAGAGGCACATCGATGAAGAGTCCGCCCAGGACGGGAAGTGCCGACAGGAGGGCTATGATCAGAAAAGTGAATCCGAAGGGGATGCTGACTATCTTTACGAGCAGTGATTCGACCGTGATGTGGAAGGAGTCGAACAGCAGTACCAATCCCAGGATCAGGAAAACATAAAGGAACAGCTGCAGCCAGTTGTTCTCGAAATATTTCTTTATCATGCCGGTCTTCGTGACGGAAGCCGGTTCCTGTTCAGAGGGCTGCTCAGATGCCGGAACGGGATTGAGGTCTTCCGTAGGCGCTGGTTCGGAGGTCTCGCTCGTGATATCCTCAAGCTCATCCGTAAGCTCCGTCCTCAGACGGTAACCGGTACTGCCATACGTGCTTCGCTTCTCGAAGATCTGGTCGGTGAGCTCACCGGCCTCGTCCTCTCTGCCGGCGGCCTTCCAGAGAGACTTAACGGCCGACTTGATGGCTGAGATGTATTTCAGAAAATCGATTGAAAAGAGCTCATTGTCCTTCTCCGTATCGGAGGCCGTAACAAAACCTCCGGGACTGGACAGCATAAAATGAAGGAGTCTGGTCTGGAGACGGTTAAGGCTTTTCTCTGTACCGGAATATCCTATCTTTTGATTGTCAAAATCTATGTAAAACCCGGTGGCAGGACCGCTGACCCAGGTGATCCGATGCTCTTTTTTCATGTTTTTAACTCTATCACATCACATTTCCGTTCACAATCCAAAATGCCTGAACCCCTTGAAAAATAAGGATTGGAATATCTTTGGAACTTTCAGGAACATCTTAGGAAACACTTTGGAAAATGTTCCTGCTATCCTCAGGCCATCAAACGGAGACACCGTGACGGGAATCCCGGACAGAAGGTCAGAAAAGAGCCGGACGGTCCCGGTCAGGGTTATCGGAATAAGACATTTGAAAGGAGTCAAATATGGAATTAAGAGCATTTATCACACCGGCAGGAGCAATCATACTTCTCGCAGTCATCGGAATAACAGTTGCCGCATGCATCGTCGCAAGAAAGCAGAGAAACGGACTTATGGATCAGGGAAAGCTCATTCAGAGAGATCCGAACTTCTGGGACAAGTCAGAGACATTCTCGGTTGCAGGAGTAACGATTGAGGATATCTTCCAGAGACTTCCCGCAGAAGATCTGAAGAAGTACATGGGTGCCTATGAGCTCCAGAGGGACAGGAACAGGATCGTCTTCGTACATAACGGATATGAAGAGAGCTTTACCGGAACCCTCAGCCTGGTCTCACAGGAGAACGATATAAATACCTACCGCCTTCTGATCAACCAGTACAAGACAAAGCATTCATCACCTAACGAGATGAGCCTCAATGTTCTTTACACGGCAGTCGAAAAGATCTTCCTCGGCATCGATCCCAACATCAAGGTAAAGACAGAACACGTTGACCGCAAGGTAAAGCACAGCCTGTTCTGAGGAGGCTTATATGGGAAGTTTAATGATAATGTTTGCAGTCGTCGCTGCACTGATGTTCATCTGCTCCTTCGTATACAAGCTGATAGCTGATGCGCATTCAAAGGCAGAGAACGCGAGACGCCGTTATACGGACCAGACGAAAGTGGAAGATCTTAAAGATAAATACAAATAAAAAACAATATACAGGAGGAACTCAAAATGAGAAAAACTTATGCTTACAACGGAATCATCATCGGAATGCTCTTAGGACTCGGAGCATGGGCAATGACAGGCAGCGGCGTCGCAGGTATCGCAGTGGCAATCGTGGGATCGGTGGTCAGCTTTCTGGTTATCAGAGGCATCGAAAACGCGCTCTACAAGGGAGCTGAGAAGGCCGGTGAAGCCATCACCAGAAAGCTTGATGAGGCTCACAGAAGAAAGACACAGGCTTAAGGATCCATAAGAGATCCTTATAGCCACCCGGCAATCTTTTTTCATCACACACAAATGACATCACAGGAGGTACAGATATGTCCGCTTTTCAACCGATCATAATCCAGGATATTGGCGATAACGAGCAGCCGTTCTCATACGCAGGAACAGACATCAACGGGGCTTTGATCCCCGATCAGCTGGACAACGGCTTATCCCGCAGGGTGAGAGCCACAGCTATAGCAGTCTACCGCAAGACTGTAAACGATACGGATTTCAAACAGATATTAAGGGCTTCCGAAGTCGATATCGATTGTTATATCACTGACAGCCGTTTTATCGTCAGATGTGATAAGTACGACAAAGGCGGGACATGGACAGGCGGTCTGACGGCCCTGGCACTTACCGCAGTTGAGCGTGCCGCTGCCAACAGAAGGACCAGAGGCAAGACACTTCTCGGCCATATCCGGTATGAATGGGTCAGCGCTATAGGATATATCTGCAAGGACAGGTCCGGATTATTCAGCAGTGCCGTCCGTGAACTCAGGTTCGTTGTTGTCAACACAGACAAATCCAAATTCATGTACCAGATCTGCTTCAGCGCCGATACGGACACGGCATCCATCGCCAACGAGATCCTTCACAAGCTTGCTGATTACAGAGCACGGATGACAGACGAGAAGGATGAGAAAGAGAAGGAGTTCTACAAAAAATACAAGACCGAGAGGATCCCGGTAAAATCCAATCCGGCCGATGTCTCGCAGGTCAGCATCCCGCAGTATTATTTCGCTCCTTCCGGACAAAAATTCAGACCGGAAGTGCGGCCGGATAACAACAGGCCCTCATCAGTAAACCGTCCGGTCTAAGCGGAACAGTGGTTCTAGACTATCCATTATGTAAAAGTGCCCCATACCGTACGGCTTTTCCTCAAAAGACCGTACGGTTCAGCATAACAAGGAGATTCCACATGAAAAGAAAACTGATTTCTATAGTTTTATCAGCAGTATTTTTGATAACTGGCTTAATGAGTGTAAGCGGATGTTCATCAAAGAAGAATATTAGCCAGGACAAATTTGTCAAATACTTTGATAAGAACAATTATGACAATGAATATTTAAACTATCGTTTTTCCGGCTCTTTACCTGATGATTTTGATTTTTTTGACAGGTATATGTTTGGCGGTTATGACTCACTGTTAGTCTTTGAAAATCTCACTGAGAAGACTGAGACTCAGTTTATGACGCAGATTCAGGGGATCGAGGGATGCTTATGTGAATATAAATCCAGTTATAATGAGTGGTATTTTGTAAATTACGAAGAATCATTCGGAACATTACAAAACACAATGGAGGAATACTTAGCATCTGATAATGAATATTATTCATATTTGGCTGAAGGAGGTTATCACATTTCCGAAAGACCATTGTCTGTAATTTATGGTGAAGATAAAAGAGCGGGAGTTAAATATTTCCTCGAAGTTGATGCTGAATGTATTATTTACGTTCTTGCAAATAAAAAGGATGTTTTGATCCTGGAGAGCTTTTATCAATATGATCATTCAATTGACAATGGATATAATGCATTAAATGAATACTGCAGGGATCTCAATATATATGCTCCGGATGAATTGATAGCTGATTCGGAGTATAGAGAAATGGAGAGGGTTCAATCTGAATGGTGGAACAAAAACGGAGCTGAAGTTGAGAGAGTGACAGCTGATATGATTGAAGCTGTGAGCTTAGTTTTAGAGTACACTTAATTCGGCAATCAAGATCAACTGTCAGCAACCGGAGTGTTGCCAAACATGAAAAGGCTTGGAAAACATATCTTTCCAAGCCTTTAAAATTTAGTTTTACCGTCCGCAGCTTTTATCCCTGCTTTGTGATTACGCTTGCGCTGCCGCGCTTCTCGACGTGGATCTTGTGCGGGATGGGATAATCCGAGACATCCACATGCGAAATGATGCCCACGAGCCTGCTGTTGTTGCCGGTCAGGTTGTTAAGGACGTTCATCGTAAGGCTGAGGCTCTTGTCATCAAGCGTACCGAAGCCTTCATCGATGAAGAGCGAATCGAGGGTCTGGCCGCCGAAATGATCCTGTGCAAGCTCAGACAGGCCCAGTGCAAGGGAGAGGGAAGTCAGGAACTTCTCTCCGCCCGAAAGTGAGCCCTTTGAGATGACCGAAGCTTCCGACATGTTGATTATCTCAACATCAAGGCCTGCAACGCTGTTTGCTCTTTCGGCCGTGGTCTTGTGATTCAGCTGATAACGTCCGCCGGTCAGTTCGATAAGCTTGCGGTTGGCTTTATCGAGAAGTTCCGCAAAGAAAGCTCCCAGTATGTAGCGGTCGAAAGATATCCTGCCGTTATCGGATGAGGAACCGGCAGCCATGGGTGCCAGTCTGTTAAGGACAGCCCAGGCGCGTTCCGTGCCAGCATTCTTTTCGCGGTTATCCTTTACGACATTGTAAGCGGCCTTGTGATTGTCGAGCAGGGAAGTTCTCTTATTCAGCCTGTCGTTGCATTCATCGCGTTCCGCAGCTGCCTTGGCGATCGATTCACTGAGAGCTTCAATGTCAACAGTCTCCAGACCCTTGGTCTTTTCCTCGAGTTCACTGATCCTGTTACCGGTATTAGTTACGTCATTGTTGTAGTCATTGATCTCTTTTGTTGTCTTCTTTATCCACGCATCAGGATCATCGATGCCCTCAATGATCGCCAGGGCATCATTCGGAGTCGAGAAGTTGTTGGCTGCGAGGACTTCATTAAGTGCTTTCGCGGTCTTTGCGGCCTCTTCAGCAAGCGCGGTTTTCTGCGAATTCTTCTCAGCCAGGGATGTCTGCTTCGCGGTAAGTTCATTATTTATCCTGTCGTAATGAGCTTTATGCTCATCAACGGTTTTCTGCATTGCAAGAGCCTTTGCTTCCATCTCTTTGATCTCGGACTCGGCCTTGTCTTTGGAATCAAATTCAAGCCCGCTCTTTAAGGCAGACTCCTGTTCCTTCAGACCTTCAAGCTCTTTGGAGACATTCTCTACAGTGGTGCCGTAAGTTGTCGCGTCGTTCTGCAATTTGCTGATATCTTCTTTAAGCTTAGTGATCTCAGCATCGAGTTCGTTGAATCTTTCAAGTGCCTTTCGGGCCTTCTCAAGGGCTTCTTTGCAGGCATTGCATTCCTCATCCAGAAGCTTTTCTTTGGCATCAAGATACCCGCTGTTAAGATTATCAGGGGTATGACAGTCGTCAAAGAGTTCCTGTGCTTTCTTGAACGCGGCTTCCTTGTTGGTCGCGAAAACCGCTTTGTCACTGTCATAATCATTCTTGAACGCAATAAAGGCATTGTATGCGTTGTCGGCTTCGCTCCTTGCGCTGTTTACATCATCTTCCGTGACAAGCACGCCTTCGCCTTTTGCAAAGTTATGTGCCTGGCCTCTTACAAAATGAGTTCCGCAGACAGGGCAGTCGGCCTCTCCGGAATCCTCGATCTTTTTGCCGAGCCTGTCAGCGAGAAGGGCTGCCTGCCCGTTCATGAATATGCTGTACTTTTCATCGTAAGCACGCTTTTTGTCATTGGAACTTTCCATAAGTGAGGAAAGTTCTGATTCTTTCTTTTTCAGCTTGGCATCATCGCCTTCAAGCTTCCGGTAAAGTTTGGATAATTCATCAAAGGACTTGCGTTTCCTGCCGGTCTCATCAAGGGCATTCTGAGCTTTGTTCATCTCTCCGGAAGGATCGGTGATGGTATCCTTTTCGGCCTTTGCCTTAATCTCCTGTTCCTCAAGTTCCTTAAGTTTGAGCTGAGCGTTTTCAAGGGATTTGCTGTTGGATTCAATCTCTTTTTCTTTGGAGACGATCTTTGCGGCCAGCTTCTGATGCTCATCATATTTGGGGAGCAGTGCTGTCTTTGCGGCAGCATCAGCCTTGATCTTCTCTATCTCTTTGATGACACTCTCATCATTCTTCACTTCGAAAGAAGCGGCTTTCAGATCTTCACCAAGCTTAGTGATGTCTGCACCGAGCCTTTTGATATCTTCATCCAGAGCCTTATCCTTCTTCTCCTGTTCTTTGCTCTCTTCTATCACGTGACAGATCTTGTTGACCACAACGGATACGCTGTCCAGCCTGCATTTGAGAGTCTCCATCTCCGGAGCTTTGCTCTTCAGCTCAACGAGGTGATCCCTGCTCAAGGAGAGATCTGCGATATTCTGATTGTCACTCTCGGCTTTTGCCTTTTTGGCGGTGAGATCGGTCACTATATTGATCTTTTTGTCATGCTCAGCCTTTAATGCGGCCACCGCTGCCTCATCGGATTCCTTAAGTTCCAGAAGGTTCTTTAAAAGTTCGGGATTGCTGTAAAGGTACAGGCCGCTTTCAGCACTTTCCTCATCAGGGAACACGAAGGCTGTCTCCATGTGGTTCTTTACGGCTGTATCGTTGCTCTCGCGCAGAGCCTTGAGCTTCTTGTGGCTCTCGGAGAGTATTTCCTGATATCTCACATATTCGATAACATCGATCAGCTTCTTAAGGATGACCGCCTTTTCATCGCTTGAGGCTTCAAGGAATTTCCTGAATTCGCCCTGTGCGAGCATCACTATCTTCTCGAACTGTTCTTTGTTCAGTCCGATTATCTCTTCGATCTTTTTGTTTACATTCTTCTGATCCTTTACAGTACCGCCGTCCGGCAAATACAGAACAACATTCTGTTTGGGATCTTTATAGTCATCCGTGGTGCCTCTCGTCAGCGTATAACGGATCTTGCGTTCCACACGGTATTCATTTCCGCTCTGCGAAAAGGTGAGTTCCACCTCGGTGTCAGTGCCCTTGGAGACAAGGTTGCAGTGGAGGTCATCAGTCTTTCTGCCGTCTCCGCTTGCCTCACCGAATAGAGCAAACGAAATTGCATCGAAGATGGTGGTCTTGCCGGCTCCGATGTCTCCTTCAACGAGGAATAACCCGTCTGTAAATCTTGTAAAGTCAATTGTCTGTTCATCCCTGTATGAGATGAACGCCTTCATGCGCAGTCTTATCGGTCTCATACATTGTCCCCCTTATCCTTGCCAAGCTTATCGAGAAGTTTTTGGGCATTTTCCTCATTGGACGATTCACTTCCGTTGCGGACGAGTTCTCCGAGATACCTCATTGTCTCAAGCTCATCTTCAGAAGGGTCCTTTCCGGCTGTCTGTGCCTTGTAGAAGTCTGCAAAGAGGTCTTCCACGGGTTTTTTCCTGACATCTCCGGATGTGGCGGTGACACCTGAGAAAGTGAACTCATTATATGTGGATAGTGTCTCAAGGAGCACGCCGCCGCGTCCCGTGATCACAGTCCTTAAATAGTCTGAGATCTCGGAGGTGAATCTCATGTCCGTCATGGTGATCCCGACATATTCGCCGTCGCCTACACGGTTCTCCACCTCGTCATAGATATCATCCCTGGTGCCTGATATATGGTGCATCTTATGAAGCGGGGCAATGGGAATAACGGAAGGCTTGATCTCATCGCCTTTTTTGCCGAGGACTACCTCGACGATGCCTTTGTTCTTATATTTTGTCTCATCGAAATGGTAGCAGAGAGGAGTCCCGGCATATCTTACGGAGCTCCTTCCGACAGGAAGCCCGGAATGTATGTGTCCCAGAGCAACATAGTCGAAAGCGTCAAAGACAGTGTATTCCATGGGTCCGAGACCGCCGGTCATGGTCTCCGAGCCGCCGCGTTCGATCTCTTCGCCGTTTGCGACAACGTTCTGGTGCGACAGGATGACATTGCGGTGAGAGCTGTCGATCTCCTGGATCTCCAGAAGGCGCGTCATGGCATCGCTGTAGGTCTTTATAGAGTCATCTTCCAGAATGGATGCCACGGCTTCAGGATAGATGTAAGGCACGAGCCAGAAAGTCACGGGACCCATTCCGTCCGGATCGTCCAACGTAAAATGGACGACCTCTCTGGTTGGCTTTCCCGCTATGTGGATATTGCTCTTGGCAAGGATCCTGTGAGCGAACTGGAGCCTCGGACCGCTGTCGTGATTGCCTGCGATCATGAAGACCGGGATATCCCTCTTATCGAGCTCTGACAGGAGGTAGTCAAGCAGGTCAACTGCTTCCGGACCGGGATTGACCCTGTCGTAGACATCGCCTGCGATCAGGACCGCATCAGGATCTTTCTCGTCGCACTTTTTAAGAAACTCATTGATCCAGTAACGCTGGTCATCAATAAGCGGCATTCCGTTGATGCTCTTGCCTAAATGAATATCCGCAATGTGAAATAAAAGCATAGGCAGTCCTCCTTGAGACAGTTTACGGGCTTTCCTTTTTCACCATTATAATATGCAGGCGGTTCGATTATTGGGACAGATTTTCGCGTCCGGAGGCACATTCGGAAGCTTAATTGCAGAATTAAAGTTAGTTTTTTCTTAACTTTACTTCTGCAAACTGCACTTTTACTTTTACAAACCGCTATTTCTCTTCATAATATTGTTGCTGTCTGACCGGAAAGGAGCAGATAATGGGAAAACATCTATCTCTTTCAGATAGGGCAATAATCGAGAAATTGTTAGCTCAGGACTATACTTTTGCTTACATTGCAAGGCAATTAGGACGTTCTTCGGTTTGCATATCCAAAGAAGTTAAAAAGCACCGGTGCTTTGCGAACCGCTATCAAACTACCGATAACGATTGTGCGCATTTCAGAGGATGTCTTCGAAACAATATATGTAATCGCCCGGTTAATAACCGGTGTAGAGACCGTTGTAAGCTATGCACAGAAATAGACTGCACCTTGTATTGCAAGAGTTACGAATCCATCGTTTGTCCTCGTCTCTTTAAGCCGCCATACGTCTGTAACGGCTGTCCTGATGAGAGAAACTGTGAGAAGAACCACGCTTACTATTCAGCTCACAGAGCTCATGCGAACTATATGGCTTTGCTGAAGTCCAGCAGGTCCGGCCTCAGAACTTCTCCTGAAAAACTGCAGGAGATAAATGAGATTATTTCGCCTCTGATCCTTAAAGGGCAATCCATTAATCACATTATGGCCACTCACAAAGAAGAGATCGGGCTGTCGGAACGCACACTATACAAGTATATCGAGTGCAGAGCCTTTGACGTTGGCAATCTCGATCTACCTAAAAAGGTTAAATACAGACAAAGACGCCAGCACAAGATAATAACCAAGTTCGAGTACTCGTACAGAAAAGGAAGAACAATAGAAGATTTCGGTGTGTATACAACCACTAATCCTAAAGTTCCTGTAGTTGAAATGGATACCGTCAAAGGAGCACGCGGAAGCAAAAAGGTCTTACTGACACTGATCTTCAGGAATACAAACTTTATGCTGATATTCCTGATGCCTGACGGCACTCAGGAGAGCGTACTGGCCGTATTCGATATGCTGACCAATAGATTAGGCGTAGACACTTTCAGAAGACTGTTTCCGGTAATTCTGACAGACAATGGAGTAGAGTTTAAGAATCCTCATGAGCTGGAATTTACAGAAACCGGAACTCGCAGAACAAGATTGTTTTATTGTGATCCACAGGCT
>JAEEGL014725968.1_pt1 | contig 41252 bp, 47 predicted proteins | sample 9134231 | NCBI WGS metagenome assembly JAEEGL01 (sample SAMN16246548, study PRJNA631951) | gut metagenome | biome: gut microbiome; feature: rumen; material: fiber-attached | host: Bos | place: Iran: Karaj | collected 2018-10
GGATATTTACCAGTCTTGAAAGACACGGTTGGAATCCTGATAAGATCATTGATACTGCGCCTATTGAAGATAAATACAGGGAGCTTGGTTTTTCGTTTTTCCCTGCAGCAAAGAAATTCTTCGAGGTGATACCTACCGGTAAATATAAGATATGGATTCCTAGATCAGATGATGATTGCTATATAGGATTTTACCCCAATAAAAGAATGAAAGATCCGAAAGAATTCCGGGATGAAATAGGTGAGGATCTGCTGACTATTGCTGCAAAAAGAGAGGCAGACTTCTTCATAAGCGAGAGCGGAAAATTTTACGTACAGTATGCTCTCCACAAACAAAGAATCTATGTGACGGATGACCTGTATTTATTTATATACTACCTGCTTATTAATTGGAACGGCTTTTGATGCATTTGACCATTTATAATGTGATTATATGCATTATTTCCAAAGCCGGGAAATGAGTGAATGGATCAGAAGCTTTGTTGATGCTTGAAGATAGCGGTTGGAAGATATCTTGGAAGATAAGTCAGCTAAGAATATTTTGGTATTCCTAAATAATGAGGGAAAGAAATGACACGAGATAAACTGATTTTGCTGGTTGACAAAATAATGAAATGCCAAGGCACTGAAAAAGAAATTGATGAAATGATAAAATTATTAAAAAAGAATGTAATAGATCCGGAAGCCACTAATTATATTTTTTATGAAGAAAACACACCGGAAGAAGTTGTTGATAAGGCATTAGCTTATAAGCCAATTATTTTGTAATATTTTGGTTTTGCGCACTAACGTAGAGTTATATATCGGAATTAAGGAGGTAAAAATGCTAGTATCGGAAATCCCCAATAACAGCTTGACGAAAGAAATCAAAGAAATAGTTGATATTGCAGTAAAGCTTGAAGGTATTAACAAATTTGTTTTTAATTCACCTGCAACAGACGATGAAATAGCGGCTCTTGAAAAACAAATCAATTATACATTACCGGAGGACTATAAAGATTTCTTGAGATTTTCTAACGGAATGATTATGAATAACTATTCTGCTGAGTTTTTTAACACAAACGCTATTATTGATTTCTATAATAGAAAAAAAGCTGATAGTTTTCCAAACGATTATATTGTTATTGCTGAAATTATTGGCGACGGTGAAGTATTGTGTTTATCAAGCATATCCGGAAAGTTTGTCCGTTATTTTGATGGTGAAAAAACTTTTTTTGATTCATTCAAAGAGGCTTTGAATAATATAATAGACCATATCAAAATAGTTGCTGAAGATTATCTATTAGAAGAATAAATCGGAAAGTCGTCATTCAAGGATTATTAAAAATAAGAGTTTTATAAACGACAATAACTAAATATATAAAACGTATTAATCAGGAATTGCGTGAATATGCAATTCCTTTTTTAATTGCGAAAAGAAAGGAGATCACAATGGCAATCATTGAACCACATGAATATAAGGGTGAAGCAATTGAAATGATTTTGACCGGTAAGGAACTGTCAGAAATGATAAGTAACAATCCTGATACTGAATTTGTCGTTTCATTTGACTTCAGAACACCGGTAACGAAAAAGGAAAAGATCAGAAGGAGGGTAATAATCTATGAGTCCGATGCTTAATATGGATAACTTCTACCATACTTTCCCGGCTGAAAAGCTTGAAAAAGTGTCTGTAAGGCTTGTAAAGGAAGTACCGATACTGTCTGACGGATACACTGTAGACAGCTGCGAAAAGGCAATAAATCTCATTGGAGAAGAGCTGAGTCAATGTGACAGAGAGTATGTTGCAGTGCTTAATCTGGCATCTGATCTGAAACCGATTAACTGCTCGATTGTATCTGTCGGAACACTTAACAGGTCTTTGGTTGCTCCTGGAGATATGATAAAGACAGCAATTCTCAGCAATGCAGCCAACATGCTCATGATCCATACACATCCTTCAGGAAGCCTTGAACCATCTGATATAGATATCATGATCACAAAGAAAATGATATTTGTCTGTGAGCTTGTAGGAGTGCCGTTACTGGATCATATAATCATCGGCGGTAATAATACCAAGGAGTATTACAGTTTTAGAGAAATGAGCTTTATGGACTTCAAGAAGAACTATATGGATTTCGATATAGATAAGACTATATGGTTTGATAACGTTGCTGAAAAGAGGGAAGAGTATACAAGAGAAATGTCGAGGTGAGGAGGGAAGGGATGACAGAGAAATTTAAAACAAGTGGTGGAAAGATATATATTCCACCAGATTTGGTGAAGCAGGCTGAGAGTATCGGCCTGCTTCAATACTTTAAGGCGGCAAGACCGGATGAGATAAAGCGTGTGGGAAGTGATTTTTGCCTTAAAGTACATGACAGTCTGCGTATGAGCAGTAATGGTAAATGGAACTGGTTTTCGCATGGGATAGGCGGTGGAAATGCTATTTCCTATTTAATAAAGGCTGAAAATATGAGCTTTCAGGAAGCTGTGCTCGAAGTACTTGATAATGCGGTCGTAAACTACGATTCAAACGCATATTCCGGGAATTCGAACGCGTTTTATGATAAAGCAGATATATATAAGCATGATTCAAACGCAAAAAGAGAGTTTGTTTTACCTGAACGAGATGATGATAACTGGATTATAAGAAGATACCTTATTGAGGAAAGGGGAATAGATCCAGATGTAGTGGATCATTTTATTGAGGTTGGGACACTTTACCAGGAAAGACAGCATAAATCAGTATGCTTTATCGGCTGTGATAAGGACGGGATTCCGAGAATAGCGAATCTGAGAGGTATTAATACAAAGTTTCAGTCAACCACTTTGGGAAGTGATAGAAGCTATGGCTTTGAACAAAAAGGAATTAAAGATTCGGTACATATATTTGAAGCACCGATAGATCTTATGAGCTATGCGACTTTGATAAAGCTTCAGGGATATGACTTTAAACATTTCAATATGCTGTCACTTGCAGGAGTATATGCACCAGCAAAGGATATTGAGAATTCAAAGAGACCGGTATGTCTTGAAAGATATTTAATGGATCAGTCGGATATAAAGTCAATATATGTACATTTTGATAATGATGAGGCAGGTAAAAATGCAGCACGTTCAATACAGTATCATTATGGGTCAAGCTATGAAGTCTATATAGAGCATCCGCCTAAAGAATATAAGGATATAAACGATCTGATAAGAGGTAATAAAACTTACAAAGAAGGGAGGGGACGACAATGAGCAGGATATATGATAAATATGATTCCAATAGGAACAAAGTCTTTAAGCTGTATATGAATGAATATGAGAGTGATATGCTGACAGTCAAAGCAGAAAAGTGCGGCATAAGCAAGTCTATATATCTGAGAGAGCTTATCTGTGGCTGTTGTCCAACAGAAGCACCCTCACAGAGGTTTTATGAGATGTATGAAGAAGTAAATCAGGTGCTTAATGAAGTTGTCCGACTTAAAGATGATGCGACAGCTGAATCATATATGGGCAAAGAAGATGCAGCCGTGCTTTTAGCATTGATAGCTGAGATAAGAGAAATTCTCTTTTCAATGAAGATAGAAGTACTTCAGTCTAAGCCCCGTAGTAATGATTATTTTGAAGAGATTGTCGAAAAAAGAGGTGGGTAAATGGCATATACAAAGCTTTGGCCTATCAGAGGTAGTATGACAAGCAGCGGCATGGTAGTATCAAAAGTCATAAAGTACGATAAGAATGAAGAAAAGACTGTAAAGAAGGATGAATCTCATAAAAGTGGAAATGTATCGGATGGAAAGATAAGCATCAATAAAACTTTTTCAGGAGGAGAGATATCAAATGTCATCAACTATACATCTAATTCTGATAAAACAGGAGAGAGAAAGTATATAACAACAATAAACTGTACAGAAGAAAAATGTATAGAAGAAATGCTGCTGACCAAGAGGAGATTTGGAGAAACTGGAAACAGGATCATGTATCACGGTGTACAAAGCTTTAAACCGGGTGAGATAGATAAGAACAATCCGGAACTGGCTCATCAACTTGGAGTTAAGCTGGCAAAGGAATTATGGGGAGGAAGATTTGAGGTGGTAATAACAACTCATCTGGACAGAGAACATATTCATAATCACTTTGCCATCAACTCCGTTTCATTTATTGATGGAAAGAAGTTTAACTGGGACGATGAATATAAACGTATGAGAGAAACATCAGACCGGCTCTGCAGGGAACATATGCTTTCTATAATAGAGGGCAGTGAACAGGGAGGACATATGCATAGAGGAGCCATCAGAGCTGAATCAGAGGGAAGATATACCATAGAGAGTATCGTTAAAGAAGATATAGACTTATGTATCAGATGCTCAAAGACACTTGATGATTGGTATGAGCTGATGAAGCAGAAAGGATATAGGATAGATTCTTCAGGAAAGTATTTGAAGGTATATCCATATAGGCATTCTAAATGTATACGAGTCGATAGGAGATTCTTAGCAAAATATGGTCAGGATTATTCACTTTCTGGTATAGCTGAAATGATAGCCGATAATGTAGCTTCAGGAGGATATATAGAACCAGCAGACGATATGTTCAGCGTCCCTGAGGAAATACTTGAAACAGGTTATTTGATAAATCTGAAAGATAAATATGAAGATGATGGAAATTTTGATGAATGGAAAGACTCAGAATATAGTGAAGATACCTGTTATTTTAAACCATTTAATGAGTATGGCTTCAAAATGCCAAGGAAAGTTCAGGGAATACAAAGAGTATATAACAGGTATCTGATACTTCTGGGAGTTCATCCAGCAAGATCAGTAAGAAGAAATGCTAGAACACATTATCTCTTAAAAGAAGATTTGTTAAAGCTTGATAAATATCTGGCAGAGAACAACCTGCTTATATCAAAGGATATAACAGATATGGATACACTTAGTGATGTCAGAAAAGATGAGATAAAGAAGCTGGATGAATTAAGCTCAGAGAGAAACAAGGTAAGGAATAAGATCAGAAGAGCCAAAGAAGAGGATAGACCGGAACTCTACGAGAAACTGGCAGAGATGAATAAAGAGATAAAGCAGCAGCGTAAGACAGTATATTATCTGAAGGATATAGAAAAGAGCATCCCACAAATGGAGCAAAAGATATCGCAAGCAGTAAATCTAAGTACTACAAGAATCATAGAAAAGAATGAATATAAGTCAGAGCGAGTAAGATAGCAATGGATGGATATTTAGTGATATAATGGATTTGCAATCATTTTGAATTAATAATGGGAAAATCAAAGTGAAATGGGGTGTATAAATTGAGTTTATTAGAGAATGAATCCATAATAACGAAAGACGATATACTTAGGTATTCAAGGGTAAAAGAGATATCTATTTATGAAGATAATTTAGAAGATTTATTGTCTAGTATAGTTGAAAATCAATATCGTTCTATGACGATCACGCAGCTTAAAGAATATGCAAAATCTCTTGATTTAGCTATTCCTTCTTCGTTTAAGAAAGATGACATAATAGAATGTATATTATATTATTTCAAAGACAATGATTCTGATATAAATCTTATATTTGATAATAATACGTTTCGATTTCAAACAGAAATTGAAAAGGATAAATATGTCTCCATAATTGAATCATCAAATAATTTTATTGAAAAACTTAGTGAATATAGTGATAAAGACAATGATAATAATGTTATGAAGGCTGTTTTAGAATCCGTAGATGTACTTAAAGAATATATTAATAGGTGCATTTCTCTGGAATCAGATCTTTATTATTTAAAAGAAAGGCTCATTAAGCTAGAATCACTAAAATATGAAAATAACCAAAATATTAAGAAGGCGAAAAGCTTAATGGATTATTCTCTAAAGGAAATAACCTCTTATAAACTATTGGAAGTAAATACCATTATAGACATACTTGATTATAAGATAGTTTCAGCTGAATATTTTGTTGATGAAGATTCATTAGATATAGCTTTTGACTTGCCAAAACCTGTTCCACCAGTGAGACCTAATATAATGCAACCAATAGAACCTTCATATCCGGTTTTAAAAAGGGTAGGACTATTAAATAAGAAGAATGACATAGAGTATAATAATCGTCTCATTTCAAATTATGAGAAAGAAATGGACAAATATAGATATGACTTTAAAATGTATAGCTCTGTTCTACAACAATATCAGATAAGTATGGATATTTATAAAAGAAATGTAGATAAATATGAAAATGAATACAAAAAAGTTAAAAAAGCTGCAGTAAAGGAAGAAGCCAAAAAGATAATCCGTGAAGTACAGAAAGAGATTAGACTTCAGAAACAAAGAGTCTCAATTCTGGAAAAACAAAAAGATGATAAATCTATTGTTTCACACTGGATTGACTCTATTCCTCAGCAAACTATAAAGACATTATTAGAAGGCGAGATAAAGAATACTAAAAACTCAATAAAGAAGGTAATGAAGGCAAAAAATGAACTATATTCTTATAGTGTTATTTATAAAAAGTATAGAAATCTTATTGCCTTATCGTCGATTTATGAATATTTAGATTCTGGAAGATGTGATACATTAACAGGGGCTCATGGCGCTTATAATATGTTTGAAAAAGAAGCACGTGCAAATGAAGTAATTATAAAGCTCAATGTTATCATAAATTCTCTAGAAAAGATTAAAACAAATCAATATATTCTTTATTCGGAATTAAAGCAGGTAAATGATAATCTACAATCGATAAATAAGAGTCTATCAGATGTTATAGATGAAATATCACAGATTAATGCAAATCTTGAAAAAAATAACAGTTATATTGAAATCATAAAGAATATTGAGGCTGGTATCTTTGAAGCTTCTTTATCAACTGCAAAAAGTGCAAAAGAAATAAAGCATAATACTTCTATAGCAGCATATTATTCAAGATTGACCGCTGAAAATACTAAAAGGATAACATCTATAAACGATTCATTGGGATTTATTGTTGGATTAAAAAAATAACCTAAATGATCATCTCGCTAGATTGTAATTACTGATTCTTTCTTAAATTTATGGAGTTGAGTCATATGCATAACTATTCTGATAGATTAAATATTGAGAATACGGATTTTATAATACAAGATGGATGTCTTGTAAAGTATATAGGCAATGATCAAGTAGTGGTTGTACCAGATAATGTCATTCAAATTGGACAAGCTGCTTTTCAGGACTGCTATCGTATTAAAAGAATAGTACTACCAGATACTGTGACTAGAATAGATGATTTTGCTTTTGTAGGAAATGATATTGAAGAAATGGTCATACCGGATAGTGTATCAATTATAGAGCACAATGCATTTTGTGATTGTAGTGGATTAGAAACAATTAAGCTATCTTCAAAATTAACAATCATATCAGAATGCTTATTCTCTTTTTGTCAGAGTTTAGAAGAAATTGAAATACCTAGAGGAGTTACCGAGATTGGAAAGGGTGCATTTGATAACTGTTCATGTTTACATAGAGTAGTATTACCACAAACTTTAACTAGAATTGAGTTTTGCGCATTTATTGATTGTTCCAGCTTAAAAGACATAGATATTCCTCAGAGTGTAAAATTTATTGGTAATGGCGCGTTCCAAGGCTGTTCAAGATTAGAAAAAGTTTCAATTCCCGATGGAGTGGAGATTATCAGTGAGGATATGTTTTTGTACTGTGATAATCTTCAAATGGTTACTATTCCTGAAAGCGTGAAAAAAATAGAAAGTGGTGCTTTTAATGAGTGTAAATGCCTAAAAGAATTAATTATTCCATCAAGTGTTACTGAGATAGGAAGGAAAGCCTTTAGTGAAAATACTATAATTATTCGAAAGTAAATTTAAGATAAGGTTTTTTGAAACTAAGATTGTTGCAGATATATATTGTTTTTATGTTTGGAAATACAACAATTAATAAGTTTATTCAATAAGTGAAATTATAATCATAAGATTTGCATATTAGTGGATAAGCAGGGACTATTTAAAAGAGTAGCCCCTGTTTTTTATTTGGAGAAAGGAGATTTTTATGGATAATGGATCAAAGGAAGCAACAGAGGTTATTAGACTTACAATGGACGGTATGCAGCTTATGCTTAGACTGTCAGGAACTCTTACAAAGGAGCTTATGGAATTCTTTGCAGCTCTTCAGAAGAAGGAAGGCATTAAGACCAGTGGAAAGCAGAATCTTAAGAAGCTTCTTGCCTCTGGTTCAGAGCTTAAAGTCTTTACTATAAAAGGAACAGATAAGTTCAAAGTATTTGCTAAAGAAGCCAAGGAGTGGGGAGTTGTATACAGTGTTATTAAAAGGACAGAAGCAGATAAAAACAGTGAGATATATGAAGTACTTATCAAGGCTGAAGATGCTGCAAAGCTTAACAGAATGATAGAGAAGTTTGGGCTTATGGCAAGCGTGGCTGTGGAGACTATAAAAGAGAAGGAAAGACCACTGGACGAAAGAAGCAGAGAGATTGCAGAAGCAAGAGATATTATCAGTAAGATGATAGAGCCTACCGGACAGGAGAAGGCTGAGATGAAGATGGAGGATGGAGAAGTCCCGGGGTATACAGCGACGGACACAGAAGATCTGTTCGTCGCTTACTCGAATCAATCTGAAGGAGAGATTATCCTGAACGGTATGCCATTTGAGGAAAGACCTTCAGTACGTGAAAAGATAAAGAACATCATAAGTAAGCCAAAGGGTGATAACAGCCCGAGTAAAGAAGTGTTGGATATAGTGAAGGGATTTGGAAAGGAGTGATCTTATGGAAGAGATGTATGATGAAAGATATGATAATGAGAGTATTCAACAGGTGGATGAGAATTCTGAAGACAACAGAAATGAAGAAGTTTATGTACATAATCCTATCGGAATCTATGAACATCTTAAAAACGAGACCGGATGGCTTGTTGGAGATGTAGAGTACTTCAAGGATTTTCTTATAGCAGCGTCTATCATAGATAAGGCAAGTGGAGAATTTAATATAGATAATAAAGTCCTTATCTACAGCCAGAATATAGATGCCAGATATCTGTATAAAAGAGAGATCTGGGAAGATATGGGATATACGATAAATGAAAATGAATTGCCTATTCTTATTCTTAAAGGTGAAAAGGGAGCTGACATAGAGAATTACATCGTAGAAGAGTTATATGACATCAGCCAGACTAATGCACAATATCCTGAGGAACCGAGATATCTCTTTAATGATCTTGGAGAAGCTGCAGAAGGAATTTTAAGGGTGAAGCCATGTGAGATTGTATTCTCAGTAATAGCACCCGCAAACAGGTTTGCATATTATAACTATGGGGAGAATAAGATATCTGTAACGAATGGCTGTAAGAGCTATGATAGTCTGTTCTCAGATGTGGCCTGTGAGTATGCTCATTATGAGTTTGCAAGAATCAAGAATGAAAAGCATCTTGAAAAGGCTAAAAGAGATGGAAGAGAGGCTAAGCCATATAAGTACCAGCGTAAGACATATCTCTTTCATGCTGAATGTGCTGCATATGCACTTTCTATGATGTATGGTGTAAATCCAGGCAAGTAAAATATGCTGCAAGGTCAACAGAGCTGGATAGGGATGCCGATAGAAAAGGTCAGAGAGGAACTGGAAATGATACTTGAAGCAATCAGATGTATTGATGAAAGACTTCAGTCTCTTCTCGCAGAGGAAAGGAAAGAGTGATATGTATGAGGAAGAGACAGAGAAGTTTCATTATAGCAGCTCTTGCAATGTATCCAATGATCTTATATCTTGCCATAAGGCTTTCTGCTTTTACAGGCGGAGGTTTTATGGCATTTATAGATTATGCAGGAGAAGCATTGGCTGACAGTCCTTTGGATATACATTGGACATCAGGAACACCAAGGGCAATACTCGCCGCAAGTTTTATCTATTTCTCAATATCATTTCTAATGATAAGCAGCATCAGGAATAACCGTCCAGGAGAGGAATACGGTTCAGCAAGATTTGAAACTCCAGGATACATCAACAGACAGAATAAAACGAGAAGGGAATTGCTTCCGGATGATATGAAGGATATGGAGATAGAAAGAACCTATACTCTTTATACAAGAAATGTAAAGGTAAGCATAACGTCAGACTGTAATAACATTAATACATTGATTGTAGGAGCACCCGGTACAGGTAAATCAAGAGGCTTCATTATTCCGAATATAATGCAGATGAACTGTAACATGGTCATTACGGATCCCAAGGCGGAGATTTTAATCAAGGTTGGAAAGCTTCTGAAAGATAATGGATACGATATAAGAGTACTGGATCTGAAGAATCACTATAAGAGTCATGGATATAATCCATTTAAGTATTTCAGAGATGAAGATGATGTATTTAAATTTGTTGATAATATGTGGGACGCCATGAGTGATAAGAAAGCCCAGAAGGGTGAGCAGATTTGGGATGACCAAGCGAAGAATATGCTGATGTCCATAATGCTATATTTATATTATTTTGCACCACCTTCGGAGCAGAACTTCGATATGGTATTGGAAATACTTTCATTGATTGATAGTAATGAGGATTCAGGGGGAGAAAATCTTCCGAAGAGACATGAAAGACTGTTTGAAACAGTGCCTCATGACTGTTCTGCTTATATTTTCTATAAGATGTGGAACTCCGCAAGAGGAAGAACACTTTCATCAATAGTGGCAACGTTATCAGCAAAGATGGCAGTATTTTCACTTGCATCAATGCGTAAGCTTACATATTACGATGAGATGGATATTCTTGACCTGGCATATAAGAAAGTAGCTATATTTATGATCTTGCCGGATAACAATAAGGTTTATAACTTTTTGGCAGGAACACTTTATTGTCAGATGTTTCAGCAGCTATATGATTATGCAGATAATGTAATGCATGGACCGCTTGAGCGGCATGTAAGATTCTTCATGGATGAATTCTGTAATATAGCTCTTCCAGATGATTATCACAGAATCTTATCAACATCACGAAGCAGAAACATAAGTTTTGTAATTGTTCTGCAGGATAATTCACAGATAGAAGCACTTTATGATAAATATCACAGAACTATAAAAGGAGACTGTGCATTTACATTGTTTCTAGGATCAACGGAGCTTGAGACTTTGAAGTATTTCTCAGAGCTTCTTGGAAAAGAGACAATCAGATTTACTACAAGGAATATAACACATGGATTTCGAGGATCAAGTTCCAAGAATGAAACTGTACAGGGCAGGGACTTAATGTCACCGAATGAGCTTCAGACAAGACTTGGAAGGAGGAACTGTATCCTATTCAGCAGTGGCTTATATCCGGTAAAGGACAGGAAGAATGATATAAAGAGACATCCACTTTATAAGGAAATAGCCGATGGAAAGATTAGACGAGATAAGATGTATACCTGGGGCGAGGACAGCTTAAGTGAAGGCTCTATACAAAGGGTGCCAAGAGACTATAACGGCATATTTACACCACTGACAATCAGTGGAGATGATAAGAATGAAACAGAATGGGAGTTACTTGATGATACAGAGATAGATCAGATTATAAAAAGGAGGACCTAAAGATGAAGAACTTAAGATTTAAGTATGTGCTGGCATTTGTGCTGGCTTTTTTTATTTATGTATTTGGATGTGGAAAGACAGCATATGCTGCAGAAGGAAATGCGTTTGAAATGCAGAGGATTGTGTTTGAAGAGGGGCGTTCAAACGCAAAACCAAAGATTCCGACTACAAAACTAAGAAGAATTCTTTTTGAGGAGGGACAGGATGCTTCCGGAAGCGGAGTGACCGAACTGGACAGCTCTCTTACTAGAGGAAAGAAATTTCTTGTCGGAATCATACACTTCTTCGGAGCAGCAGTTGCACTCTTTGGAGTCGTATTTGCGGCTATTGGTTTTTTAGGACGTGACAATGAGCAGAAGATCATAGGTATAACTGCATTTATTGTAGGTGTAGCTATATTCTTTGCACCGCAGATAGTAAATGCAGTAGTTGGACAGACAGTATTCTGATAACAGGGGAGTGAGGTGTTTTCTATGCTGGATATACTTGCAGCAGCACTTGAATTTTTTGCTGAAAAGATGGAAATCTTCATAACTCTTCTAACATGCGATATAACGACATTTCAGGCAGGGAGCATCTGGAATGGGATAAGGATATTCTTTAATTCGATGCTTTCTGTCGGAATGAGCCTAGCAGCAATCTTTATACTGGTTAGTATCATAGACAGTACTTATAAATATACGGAGATAAAGAGGCCGACGGTATACTTCAGAATGTTTTTAGAGATAATCATTTTTTATACTCTGATGTCACATATTCTAGATGTGTTGCTCCTTATCTATAAGTTTGGAGCGGGACTTGCTAAGAATGCTCTTATTGCAACGGGAATGCTGGATGCAGACGGTAATTACCTATTCCATGTAACTATTTCTGAAGAGGCAAGGCAGCTATACAGCTGGAATTCATGGTATGAGCAGGTTGGACTTGGAGCGGTGATCATAATTCTGTCTATCTGGATAGTATTTGCTACCATATCAGTACTTCTGGTTGTGTACGGAAGACTTTTTAATCTTTTTATGCTTGTAGCAGTTTCACCGCTTACATTTGCCTGTTCCCTCAGTCAGCCAACAAGAAGAGTATTCTACGGATATCTGAAGACATTTCTTACTGTGGCACTTGAGGCGCTTGTAATAGTCGCGGCACTATATGTATTTAAAGTATTTGCATCATCGCTGTCACCAGAGATTGAACTAAGACCGGGACTCAGTATAATACCGCATTTTTTCAGTCTGGAAATTGTTCCTTATGATACAGAAGGCTCCTGCGAAGCCATGATCAAATATCTATTTGAAATAGGCTTTCTCTTTGCCGTTCTTTTATCAGTAATCAGAGGAGCAGAGAATATAGTAAGCAGGATATTTGGAATTTAGGAGGAAGAGGCATGAAGGCTATAACAATAAATCCATCGCTCAAGTCCGTTACTGAAAAGCATATGGATATGGACTGGAGCACAATCATCGGGCTGATCATCGCAGTGGTGACAGCCCTTTTTATTAATTTTATGATGTCGGGAGATGATGTTATTAAAGGAATCATTTCCATGATTGCGGCAGCACCAATTGTACTGGTATCCGTAAAAGACTTTTATGGAATGAAGAGCATAGGTCTTGCTGTAGCGGCTATTACAACACTTATAAATAACAGACCGCTTGTTTATGAATCACAGGGAGTATGGAAGGAGTTGAATAAGTATGCTAGAAGCAGAAAGAAGAAATTTGCTGAAGACAAAAAGATTTATAAGAAGCATTCAACAGGCACTGCCTGAGATGAAACTTCATGATAATGGAATTACAGAATTTCAGGGAAATATATTTTCTGTTGCCTATAAGATACAGGATGTGGATTTTGCATCGGGTTCTGAAAAAGAACAGGAGGACTTTTTCCTCAACTTTATTGATATCCTTAATTCATTGGATCCTGTAGCTGCTTATAAGTTTATTGTTTACAACAGGAATATGAACTACAAGAATGACCACATTTATTATCTCAGAGAAGATGAAGGAGATGGCTATGATAACATCCGTATCGAATGTAATAACATGAGACGCAAGAACAGAGCCAGAGCAAAGGGAATAATCCAGGAGAAATATATAGTAGTCACGGTATATAAGAAGAAGCTTGAACTGGCAGAGAAGTATTTTGACAGATTTGAGATAGAGTTTGGAAAGAAGCTTATGACTAGGCTTTCATCAGGAATTGAGAGAGTTGATACAAATGAAAGACTGAGAATGCTTCATGATTTCTATAGAGCTGGTAATGAGGCATATTTTAACTATGACTATAAGCAGAATGGTAAAATCAGAAAAGATTATAGAGACTATATCTGTCCGGACACACTTCGTTTTCACAGCACATATTTTAATATCAATGATAAGTTTGGAAAGGTATTCCATGTAAGAGACTGGGGCGTGAGTCTTAAAGCTGAAACACTTTCTCATATGATGGAGATCAGAACTGTAGGTATGATAACAATAGATATCATCCCAATGCTTGCTACAGAATGTAAGAAGTTCATGGAGATTGCTGAATCAAATGCTGAAGGAAATATTAGCTCTTGGAGCAAAAAGCCGGGATCAAGTAAGAGTGCAGGTTTTGCTGTCATTCCGATTGGGCTCAGAAAAGATCGTGAGAAGGTAAATGCTGTAGCAGATGATCTGAATAATCGTAATCAGAAGCTTTTTATGGCATCGGTGTCAGGAGTATTTCTTGCTGAAACAAAAGATGAATTACAAAACTATATGGATACACTTACAGAAACAGCAAGTGAAGGTGGATGTCAGATAGGACCGATGGGGCTCAGACAGAAGGACGGACTTAATACACTGCTTCCATACGGACCGAGATTTACACTTAATGTCAGAGATGTGACAACGGAGAATGCAGCAGCAATGATGCCGTTTAACTATGTGATGACTAATCATAGGACAGGTATTCCATACGGAACTCATGCAGATAACTTTAGAGAGATATTGATTGATAGGAGACTGCTTGTAAATGGAAATGAGTGGGTAGTATCAGTGTCAGGCGGTGGTAAGAGCTTTATAGTTAAGATAACATCTATATTTGAAATACTTATGACACCAGGTAAGCTCTTTTATATAGATCCACATGGAGAATACGGCGTGATCACGCGTGCTCTTGGAGGGCAGGTGATACATTTGGGTGGAAAGCATGGAGATATACTTAACATCATGTTTATAACCGCAGGATATGGCTTTGGAGATATGAGTGATATAGACAGCAAGATAGATACGCTTTCTAAAATCTTTAAGCTGGTATTTGGAAATGAGTATACGTCATACCTTAACAGCATCATGATAAGATGCGCCTACAAGCTTTATACAGAATTTTTTATGTCACAGCCCGGTACATGTCCACCTATTATCACAGACCTCTATAATGAGGTCAGGAGACAGCCTGAGAAGGAAGCTGAGAAGCTTGCTCTCCTTATGGAAGTATTTATTTCAGGCCCGCTTAGATGTTTCAATGGCCAGACTAATGTAGATCTTAATTCAAGGGTTATCTGTTTTGATCTTTCAAATATGAGTGAAAGCCTCTGGACGGCAGGTATGACTGCAGTTCTTGACTTTATCAGAAACCGTCTTATCATCAATCAGTCAGCAAATATCCCGACTTATATCAAGGTCGATGAGATGTCCAGATTCCTTCAGGATGATGAGCTTACAAGATATTTCGACAGATTCTACAGTGAGATAAGAAAGTTTGGAGGATATATAACCTGTATCATACAGAACATTTCAAAAATCATGAGAAATGGACTTGCTACAGATATGCTTTCAAATGCAGAGATAGTCGTTATGCTTAGGCAGTCTGAGGCTGATGCAATGGAGCTTCAGGAACTCTACGGCCTTTCACGTATCCAGGTAGAACAGCTTATAAAGGCAGACGAAGGCTGTGGACTTCTTAAGTGCGGTACCAGCATTTTTGGATATAATGGGCAGATTGAGAAGAGAGGATATATTTACAGTCTTGTAGATACAAAACCTGATTATTCTGGTAACAAGAAGAGTATCACACAGGAAGTTAAAACAGCTGATAAGTACGCGGAGACACAGTTCATCGATTATGATGAACCGGTAACAGAGGTACTAACACAGGATATGCTTAAGTAGAGGAGGCGTTCATATGGATAAAGATACAAAGAGCATTATGCCGGATAATAAGCTGAAATTCAGTGAAGTATCAAGGTCAATAAAGTATGCCGGAGATAATCCGGCATACCTTGGAAGAAGCATCCGTTATGCAGAGGATGTAATAGAAAAAACAGAGGCTGATAAACAGTCACCCGATAACAGTAATAAATCTAAAGTCGCCGGTGATAAGCCGACGGCTTCTATCGGAAAAAACTATAAAAATACAAAAAACAGTAAGCATCTCAACAGATATACGAATAGGCCAGTATCTGATACAGTAAAAACAGTAATAAAGATAATTACTGGAATTAAGTTAGTCCCCATAGCGACAGTCGTTATGGGGACTGTTCTTTTTATGATGATCCTTATGCTCGATATAGGACATGAGCAGAGAGTTAATGCCATGTCAGGTGGTGAAGGATTTCCAGATGATGTGGAAGCCTGGAGAATAGTCGTGAATGAAAGACTGTTACTATACAGTGAGGATTATCCAGACCTGGAAATCCAGCGTTATAGTAATGTGATCCTTACTATCATTTGGCAGGAATCAGACGGGAATCCGAATGGAGCTGGAGTTAATGGAGATATCATGCAGAGCAGGGAAAGTGGATACTGGTCATATCAGATCCCAGCAGACTGGGACAGACTGACGACACCGCAAAAGAGTATTGATGCAGGAGTAAGATATTTCATAGAGTGTCTAAATGCCTGGCCAGTAGATGACCCAGAGGATACAGATAACCTTCAGATTGTGCTGCAGGGATATAATTATGGAGTGGCATTTCTTGAATATGCTCGAAGCGTTGGTGCTGTTAAATGGACAGAAGAATTATCACAGGCTTATGCAGACAGAATGGGTGGTAATTATGGTACAGTTACATATGCAGAACGATGGCTTACAAAGTATCAGACAGCTGTCGGAGGAGGTTCATGGCTGTGGCCAATGCCAGCAAGTCATGAGATAAGCTCCGGATTTGGAGCAAGATGGGGTGATACTCATAGGGGTATTGATATACCATGCGATATTGGAAGCGAAGTTATAGCTTCTAATAGTGGTACAGTTTACTATGTTGGAGAATATGGAACTGGTGGTAACGCGGTCATAATCGACTGCGGAGATGGAATAATGAACTATTATTATCACTTATCAGGTTATGCAGTATCACAAGGGGAGATGGTCAGATCAGGCCAGGTGATAGCATACTCTGGTAATACGGGTAATTCTACAGGTCCACATCTGCATTTTGGAGTAACTATTAATGGAGAGTATGTAGATCCAGAAGATTATCTTAAATGATTAAGAAATACAGATTAGCATCAGGAAAGACTGAAAAATCTTTTCTGATGCTTTATTTTTTTGATATTGAAATAAATTAAATAAATTAAATAAATTGGATTTACATGTTAGGAATTATGTTAGTGCAAGCAAAAAATATAATAGTGTCTGGTTATAATCTGGTTATGGCTCTGAGGAGGGTGGAAAAAGGGACATCTGATGAAATAGGATATAATCAACAGAAGCCTAGAATGCGAATTTAAATGTTGGAGTAATCGAAAATGTTGTAAAAATGAGGTGAGTCACATGAGTTATGCAATCAGTAGAACAGGAAATTCAAAGGTATATCATAGAAAAAGCTGCAAGTATGTAAAGCAGATTAAGTACTATAACAAAAGCACTAGAAAGCATGATTTTGCAGATTTTGAAATCATGGGATACAGACCATGCAAATACTGCTTTGATATAAGTTATAAATATGCTCGTGAGATTAAAGGCATTGATAATTTTATAGGAGACTCAAACATTAAACATAAGCTTATAGGAAAAAATATAATCATATTAACGAAAATAGGATATTGGAAGATTAATTATTCAAGTGATTGTAGCGCTTTTGTTTTGTATCACGGGAACTATTTCCCTGATGATGAAAATCCAGAGAGATATATTACCAGTGAATATCATTTGCAAGAAGATGCAGGACATTCGCAAACACTAATGAAGTTCATTAAGTATATAAAGGGACATGATGACTTTAGAATGAAACAGCTAAGTAATATTGATAAGTTTCCAAGAAAGACCAATAAGCAAAAGAAACAGTATAGAAAATTGAAGAAGAAACAGAATTACCTAATTATGGCGAATACTTTAAGACTTATAAGTGCAGAACAAATCGCTATGACTGATAATAGAGCATGTATGTGATATATGTAGTAAGGATATTATAAAAGAAGGTGAATATAATGAAAGTAAGATATATAGGGAAAGATCTTGTGGCACTGAGAAAAGGAAAGATTTATTATGTTCTTGGGGAAAAACATGGTTTCTATAAGATAATGACTGAACTGGATGAGACATACTATATACCTGAACATATGTTTGAAATCGTAGATGAGAATTTGGAAGAGGAAGATGATTAATGCTTACAATCTGTGGGACTATGAAGATGAGAAATATGAGGCATCAGAAGATACGAGACATCTAATAAAAGTTTTCAAGAAGGTAAAGCAGATATTCTGTGAGGCAGGAGTTAATAAGATGTGTTTGAAGCTTAAATAGTATACGATAACCAGATTTTAACAGAAAGAAGGGTGAATGAAATGGGAAGAATTCCTGAATGGGTTGAACCGGACGAGAATGATCTTGTTGGATGCATACTCAGAGATGATTTTGAAGCTTTGAATTTTGAGGTCAATGGTGTACATTACTGTTTCTCCGGTTGGTGGATGTTAGATTTTGTCGATTCCGAAGATGACTTTTATAAATTTTATGATAGCAGAGAAGAATTTTTGAATGACCCAGTATTTGATGGAAAGACATTTGCTGAAGCTGATGTAAAGGTCCTTTTACTAGAGTTTCATCCTTGAGTAATCGATAATGAGAGGGGACAGCTTATGACCATGGAAGATATGGAAAAGATTACAAAAGATTATGTTGTATTTATGGGAGTGTGGTCTATATGAAAAAGAAAGAAAACCTATGGTGGAACAGCTATCATTCTTCGCCTAAAACTATTGCTGCGAATCAAGAGTTTTGTAAATCCCGAAGTGTTTCTGAATTAATTGATTTACGCGATGCTTATTATGAAATCATAAAAGAACTGGAATCAAAAGAGTATTTTAATATGTGGAATCCAAACGAGCCGTGGGAACAGGCATATTATACTTTTGATTATGAAGATGCTTTAGTTAAGATTGCATTTATTTGTTCCGTAATAAAACAAAAAAGAGATAGCATGTTTGGGTATTGTCATGCTTCACCGAGAAGAGAATACTTTCAGGAATTTGCAAAACAGATTATTGAGTTAGTTAAGAAAGAACCAAATATAATATATAGCGATGTAATTAATCAGTTAGGCGAGGATTCACATTATGCGATGGATTATCTTATTGAAGAACATAAGATTGAACGTAGAGGGACTATTGATAGAAACTATTGGAAAACAATGTAAATATAAATCACTAGGTATGAAGCAGGTTATGGTAGGTGAAATAACTAAAAGAACTCCATAAAAATAGAAAAGGAAAGCAATATGGGAATAGCAAAATATGTAAAAGAAATACAGGAATATGATGTTGTGAATGAAGTGTTCTGTCCTTTAACCGGAGAAAAAATCACCGATGAGGATGATTATACATGTTGGTATGCTGATTGTGGCAATGTTGATCCGAAAAAAGAACATTCAACAGGTGACAGTAAATACCGTTGTCCTTTACAGTTGAAGCAAATAAAGGATATTGTAAATCGTATGATGAAGGAAAGCGAAAAACGTTTACGTCATCAGAATGGCTATGATGCATCTGAAGGATATGACTGCACTTATATTTTAGATAAATGTGTTGAATATCATAAGCTTATGCTTGATAACAAAAAAAATTACAAAGATATGGTAATAGAACCATTTCGTGAGGATAATGAAAGACATATAATTCTTTCTTTTGAAGAGGAAAGAGTAACGAAAGTTGTAAAGACAGAGAACATTTTTCAAGCGCTCCATACAATTTATCATTCATTTGAAGATAAGAATCTATGGAGTGTGAGCATTGTGAGAGTTGACGCTGCATTTGCAGATATTCTTCAGGTTTTTCTATGTATACAATATGGATTGAATGCTGGACCTTTCTTAAAAATAGAAAATCCGATTTATATTAAGAGTAAGGATGTATATAAATATGTGGATATAGTATATGGTCTGGCACCGCACCAGTTCAGAAAGATTCTTTCAAAAAATCTTTGGATCACAGAAACTGTAAATTGCGGAAATATCATATATATTAAACAGGAACTAGATAAGGCAATAAGACAGGAAGCAAAGCTAAAAAGATAGTTCTAAGTGATAAAATATATGTTGGTGCTGTATAGAAATAAGATTAAAAAAGGGGGCTGGGGAATCCCCAGAAATCTGTCTCAATGGATGAAGAAATATGCCAAGCAAAGCGCCGATGGACCATTGAGACGTTGCTTGCAAGATTTTGGACAGGCTCATTTTGGACGCTAAAGTTGTTGAGAAAAATCTTCCGAAGACATGATTTTGAATGTTAGATTTATCTTAAGACGTAAGGAGATAAGTAATTGGATATTAAGGAAATTAACGATATTAAAGAGCGGTGTGATAAAACAACACCGGGACCATGGAAGTCCTTTATCGAAGGAAGAGACCACACAAGTGGAAGTAGCTTCATAAGAACATCAGGTAATGATATAGAATTGTCTGGAGCTACTACAAATGATCAGGACTTTATAGCGGCGGCTCGTCAGGATGTACCTGCACTGATCGGGGAGATTATAAGACTTCGTAATATTCTTGATGATAATAACATCCCATACTGATATGCTATCATTATAAAACTGCAAGAATCAACTGAAGAGGAGCGGTAAGTGAACATTTTATTTGTATGCAGCGAGAATAAAAGACGGAGTTTGACTGCCGAAAAGATATTTGATGGAGTGAACGGACATAATGTCAGATCTGCCGGCACTGAGAAAAATTCCAGGATAAAAGTCACACCGGGATTAATCGGATGGGCGAATCTGATATTTTGCTTTGAGAAGAAGCATCTGAGGAGACTACAGGAAAAAATATGCAGAAGAATTGTATGGCAAAAAGACAGTCACACTTAATATATATGACGAGTATGAGTATATGGATGAAGAACTTCAGGAAATACTCAGAGATTATGTTGAAGAGTATCTCTAACATTACAGAACTGTAAGGATTTGTAATGTTAATCAAACGACCGATCTCCGGAATTATTGTATTATGTGTTTGTAAGCGAGAGATAAAAACAATCGCAAGAAAATATAATCAATATTCCAAGGAGATAAAAATCATGAAAACAACAACATCAATCAAAATCGTAACAGTAACACTTGTATTACTTATAGCAGGATGCTTCCTCAGCATTCTTACAATTAAGAATTATAATCCATTTAACGGTGGATTCCTTACAGCATTATGTGCAAATGTATGCATCCTCTGCTGCGAGATAGATAGAAAAAAGAGAGAAGATGCAGAAGCAAAGAATGCATCAGATAATTTAGAGATCAGATAAACATCGGTTGTTTTCAGCCTGCGGGAGTTAAGTGCTTCCGTGGGCTCTTTTTATATTTTTCTGGATCAAAACTTCAAAATCAACGCATTTCACGGGGAAATCAACGCATTTCGTTCACAATCCGATATTTCTGATAGCATAAAGATATAACCACATATATTTTGTGGTAAATAATTAATAAAAGGAGACAAGTGGAATGAGAAAAAAGGATCTGACGGAGTTGATCATGGCTTATGAGGCATTTGACAGACTGAACCAGCTGGTGATGGAATTAACTAACGGGACCCCAATCGAAAACAGCAAATTCAATGATATGCTATATGTGAGTGATGTAATACGGAGAAACAGCCGGTACAGTGCAGATGATGATGAATCATTTGAAAACTATTGGGATATAATACATGACAGAGAGATATCCGCTGAAGCAAAGTGCGAACTTCTCAGGAAACGCAGAGATAAGAATTAATCTATAAAGTTACTTGCGTGGATACGATTAAAGTGATAGATTATGTGCAAGAAGGGAGTGGAATCCCGAAAATATATGAAAGGAACGAAAGACAATGTATTCAGTTAGAAGCATACAATTTAATAAGATGCAGAAAAATATCCAGTTCTTCATGAATAAGAAATCTGGATTGGTTTTGATGTCCTTATTAGATAGTATGTATGAGAGTGAGATTGTCTGATTATATATAGACTTTTATATGTTATGCATACCGCTTGTCTAATAAGGCAGGCGGTTTTTTAATGCCATAAATGGGAAGATAGCTCCAATGGTAGAGCGATGGGTTGAAGCTCCATGCGTTACAGGTTCGAATCCTGTTCTTCCCACTTGGCAGTTCGTCCAATGGTAGGACATGGGACTTTGACTCCCGTAATACGGGTTCGATTCCCGTACTGCCCGAAATAGCCGATTGGTGTAATGGAAACACATCTGACTCTGACTCAGAGGTTCTTGGTTCGAATCCAAGGTCGGCTGTATAAAGGAAAGTAGCTCAGCAGGTGTGAGCGGCGGCCTTATAAGCCGTGTGTCAGGAGTTCGAGTCTCCTCTTTCCTAATAATGCAGAGTAGCTCAGATGGTCAGAGCAGCTTCTTCATACGGAGAAGGTCATGAGTTCGAATCTCATCTCTGCAATATGAGTGTGTAGCTTAGTTAGTAGAGCAACGGGCCTTTAACCCGTAGGCCGAGGGTTCAAATCCCTCTACACTCACTATATCCGTGTAGAACAATGGTAGTTCGACTCCCTGTTAAGGAGAAGGTTGCAGGTTCGAGTCCTGCCACGGGTGCTTATGGATGTGTAACTCAGTTGGTAGAGTAACGGTCTCTTAAACCGGGAGGTGTGGGTTCGAATCCCACTACATCCACTAATTATCAAAGGAAGGAGGTAAAACAGAAAATGGTTGAATATCCGGTCATTGATCTCCGAAGTACAGGCACGAGACTCAATGAACTAAGACGGGAAAGAGGAATCACGGTAGAAGAGCTGCGCATTTATCTTGGAATGAACAACCCAAACTCCATTTACAGATGGTTCAGGGGAGAAGCACTTCCGACACTTGAAAACATGTATGCATTATCCGTGATTCTTGATGTTTCAATGAACGATATCATCGGAGGAGCGGTTTAGTGGACAATATAATACAGAAACAAGAGTAGCAGGTCGTATGTCGAAGAGATGTATGACCTGCTTTTTAATTTTGCGAAACCACTATATATAGTGACTGCTCAGGTAATACATACAAGGGTAGAAAAGGGGACAGCTCTAATAGGATAATTGATATAAAGAAATAAAGATGCATTTACGGAAGGAGGTTTCAGTATGTTTACACTTATTTATCTCGTTTTTAAACTTGGAATAATCATAGTATTACTACCATTTATTTTTCTTGGGTGGATGATAAAACTGTTTATGGGGATTTTCGGATGGCTGTTCATTGGACTGGGACTATTCCTGGATGATGGAAGGTACTAATGAGGGGGATGATACATATGTTGGAGCGGATACTGTTCTGGTTTCGAAAAAAGAAAACCTGTAAATGCTGCTGCGTAACCTGCAGGCACTATAAGCAATGCAGGAGAGATATATTGAGAGAGGAGATTTAAGATTATGAAGAAAGAAGCTGAGAAGAAGATCTATTTTACAGTTACCGGTATGAAGTTCCGTTATGGAACGGATTTTCTCGAAAGAGGAGATATTGTGAGGCTTGTTAAAGAGCCGGATAATGAGCATGACAGTGAGGCAATCAAAGTTGAAATAGACGGACTTGGGAAGGTTGGATATGTTGCTAACAGTGTACATACGGTTTTGGGTGATAGCTATAGCGCAGGAAGGCTGTATGATAAGTTTAAAGACGATGCAGAGGGCATAGTCAGGTATATTACGGATAAAGGTGTGGTATGTGAGTTAAGTCAAGAATAACACGAATTATGTAAATCAGAAAATGCTACAATTTATAGCATTTTCTGGTGTTTCAATAAGCTATCCGTGGTACAATTAATATGTATTGTTCTTAGATAATAAATGGTTTATGTGCAGGCGAAAAAAACAATTATATAAAAAGGACTAATTATGATTTATAGAATTGGGTCGTTTAATTTAAAAAGATTTGGGCGTAATGCTTTATATAATAAAGCAGTGGAAAAAATTGCCACGTTGATATTAGATAATGATTTAGATATAGTTGCTATTCAAGAGGTCTATTCTGATGGAAAGGCAATTCAAAACGAGTTTATCGATAGAAACAATAATGATTTGAAACAACCTCTATTGAATTATTTAAATAAAAATCAATGGGGTTTTGTTCATGAAAAAATATTTTCTTCTCAATATAGTACTGATGAAGAACAGATTGCTTTTTTGTATAAAAAACAGAAATTTGAACTAATAGGCGAAGAAGATGACAGAATAAATCGTTTTAAAAGATTTGATATGCATAAATATCCATATTATGCACGTTTTAAATTTTTGGGAGGACCATTTGCTGAATTAAGGCTTATTTGTATTCATACATTTGCATCAGATAGAAGAATAGTACAACAAGAATTAGACACAATTATGAATAAAATATATCCAATGGTTGCAGATAAAGGATATGGTAATAATCTAAAGTCGTATACTATTATATTAGGAGATTATAATGCATCTATAAAATGTACGGATTTTAATGAATATGAGGGGAATCCCATAGCCTATATTGAGGAACAGATAACGGTAGATGATAAATGTATTATTACAAAACAAAAAAAACCAACATCATTAAAAAATATGGAAAGATATATAGAAAATGCTAATTATTATGATAATAATTCAAATTGGTTAACTTTTGATTATGATCATTTTTCTGCGGATAAAACTGTGTTAGATGATATTGTAGTAAGTGTTGATCGTATAGAAGCAGTAAAAGAATTGTATCATGAACATAGTAAAATACAGAATTACTATGATTATTATAATGAAATTTCTGATCATTTACCGATCGTTATGGAAATTGATTTTAAAGGTAATACTTTGCTGGATGGGAGGTTGCCATGGAAAAAGAAGAAATAGTAGATCTTATAAAAGAAATAGATAAAGCTAGAAAGCAGAATAAAGAAGATTTCACGGAGGATGAAAAGAAGAGAGCTGCGTATGCTCTCAATCTTTGCATGGTTTCTGTATCACAGATTATCGACTATAACGATGTTTATATACTTGAGCAGGAATATGAGGCTATTTTGAATAATCTTAATCTTGAGATGTTTCCAAAGGACGAAGCACTGCTTTCTATTTTGAAACAGCTTCTTGATACCATTACCTTCTTCAGGATTCAGGAAGGTGATAAGGAAATGATCGAAAAAGAATACCAGCATAAAATGAAGAATGCTATATGGAATGCTGTACCTAATTTCGGACTTATTGTATCAGGCGGATCTGTTGTAAATCTTGCTGTTTCTCTGGCTTCTCAAGTTGGTATAGGGTATATGAATTATCGTAGAGCTAAGAGTGAGAATAAGCTGGACTATGAAAAACAACAGTGGCAGCTTCGCAGAACAGCGATTGATCAGTTTAATGGTCTTAGAAGAGAATTGTTTGATACTGCTTGGAGATTGGCTGATAGATATGAGTTTCCGGATTACTACAGGCTGACAGAAAGACAGATAAAACAATATAACGATATATTAATGGACGCTGATGATATAAAAAGATACGAGCGTCTTACAACTATCAAGGATACATTTAAAGCATATCCTCCATTCTGGTATAACTATGGAAATACAGCAAATAGTATTTCCAGAAATCCCGCTTTAAAACTTTCAGATGAAACAAGAGAATACTATAAGAATGAGGCATTGTTACATTTTGATTCATATTGGGAAAATAATAAATATGCACTTTTAAGAGAAGATCACATGTCTTCAGCGTGTGCTCTCGAGCAGATTGATTTACTAGATGTTGAAAATGACAGAGCAAAGATAGAAGAATTGATTGATAAAGCTATCAGTTTTTCAGGAAATGCAAATGATATCTTGCAGCTTTGTTCTATGGCATATATGCGGATAGGGCAGACTGAAAAAGCTGCTAATATTTTCAGGATTCTGGTTAATGAAGATTACAATAAGATAGTTAATGCTCAGCTATTAAGTGGATTATATGTAAATAAAGTCTTAGCTGGAGATGATGTGGCTGTGAGAAGTAAATATGAACTTCTTACAACACGAGTGAATCCAATCTATCTTTATAGAATGCCTAGATTAGGAGATTATGTTTCGGCTGATGAACTGGAGAAAGAGTTTAATGAAACTCAGGAAGAACTGTTAGTCTCTAAGTTTAATGCAGTGATTGATTACTTTGTAGATAAGTGCAGCATAGCATTAGCGAAAACTATTCCGGGAGCAGATATCAAAGAAGAGTATCCGGATTATTATTTCTCTGAAGAAAGTTTTGATATACGTAAAAATGATCTTTGGGAATTGTTCTTATCAAAACATAAACAAAAAGATAAGCGAAACTTTTGTAAATTGCTGAAGGATTCTGATTACATAGAGAATTATTTTCGCATTATGAATCGTATTTTTAATGACATTATGGAGCTTAATTGCATTAAAGATCGGAGAATACTTCAGGAAAAAATAAGTAATACAATAGCTTCTAATGCTCCGATGCTTAACTCTATATCAGGCTTAATAGATAGTGAATCTATAACAATTGAAAGTATCAATTGGCTTTTAAACTTTTCATCACTAAGATTTTATGATGATTTTATAAGTGAACTAAAGAATCAAATCTATCAGACAATCTCTGAAATGAAAGATATGATACGTTATTCAGAGGCTGATAGTAAATTGAGAGATTTCTGTGTGAGTCATGATATTCCTGAACCGGATATATTAATTAATATTGGAACAGATGCAAAGGCGGAAGAGGGAATTATCAATAAATACTTTGATCTTCAGCTGCTTGATACTACTAAAGAGGCTCGTGAGAAGGAAAAACAAAAGTATAATAAAGTAGAGGAGATAATCAGAAATTACAGCAAACGAATAGAAGAATTTACTGAAGGATCGGAAATATATTTCCATGATTCGTTGGAGTACAATAAATATTTTGAAAACAGTAAACTGAAAAATCATAAAGAAATTCTTCAGAAAGCAATTGCCATATATAACGATAGGTCTAAAGATAATGCTGATGTGCTTTTTACAGTTGATAGCGTGGTTCCAATTATCAAAAATAGTGTTAAAACTCCTATAACTTATAAGAAGCTTATAGAAGATGAAAACAACAAGGATAAGACTTCAGGTCCGATAGTAAACGGCCCAGTGTTTAATGGCCCGGTAGTAAATGGCCCAGTAGTGAACGGTCCAGTAGTTAATGGGCCGGTAGTAAACGGCCCCGTAGTGAATGGTCCAGTGGTGAATGGCGCTATAAAATTCGATTCTTCAGATATGTTGTCAGCCTCGAATAATCAGAATAATACATCTTCTACTTCAGATGTTGATGATAATCAGGATGGAAAGACATTTGGGATTAAATCACTTTTGAAAGCTGGAATTAAACTTTCATCTCCGGTAGTTTCACTTATTTCCAATGTTATGGATGTCCATGATGTTAAGGAAATAGAGAGTTTAATAGAAGTTTTAAAACCTATGTTTGAAGAAATTTGTTCTATAGAATGACATTTTCAGTATTTAAATACAATGCAGTTTATGAATTAAGGGTAATAGTTTTTATAGATGAGGGTTTAAGACCGAAAAGCATTTAAAGAATAATAATCTGTTTGTCATAAATATAAGAGAGAAAAAAATGATAATTACATTGAAGGAATTATATAAACGATTTAATCAGTTTGGGGATGATTACAATGGATTTCAAGTTAGAAAATCTGTAACCATGGCAAAGATTTATAAAGAATACTTAGGACAGGATATTATACTTGATAGAATAATATTTGAGTATGAAAAAGAATATTATAAAGCCAAAGCAGAAAACACATCTTTATACTTGGAAAATCAGTGTATACAGCCTAAATCAATAACATTCCGACTGTTGTTATTAGAATTAGTTTTAGATTCCATTCCAAATAGGTTTTATAATAAAGTTAATATAGATAAGAATTCATTATTAGGGATCACATATTCAATAGTATTGTATTATATAGGACTTCAAACAGAGTTTTTCTCTGATGTAAAAATGAATAATACAGAAAAAAGAAATCTTTTAAGATCAATTGATTTTAGTTTCTCATTAAGTGATATTATTTTGGTACGGGGGAATACAGAAGATAGGATTTTTGAGAAATACATAAAATTATTCTCTGTAAGTATAAACGAGCTTGAAAAAAATGAGGAGGCTTGCTTGTTTTCTGATGAAAATAAGAGTTTTATTTTTTGTATTGAAGATTTTGTAGATTATATTATTTTTGAGGTTGAAAAGAAGTTTAAAGAGATATGTACAAAAGATGAGAATGATGTTTATACAAAAAGAAAAGGCGAGTTGTTTGAAAAATTGGTATTTGAAGTATTATCGTTATATTTCAAAGAGTGTTTTCATACGGTATATTACTTTCCTAATAAATGTCAAAAAAATGAATTGGACGTAATGGTACGAGATAAAAAAGACATTGGAATTATAGAGTGTAAATCAGGTACATTTGATATTTCAAATATTAATACAGATGATGCGATTAAATTACAGATACGGAATAAAACAAAGAAAGCATATAAGACACTAAAGACGGTTTCTGAATATCTATTAAAAAACAGAGAGTATGAATTTAGCTTTGAAAATGAAACAATTAAAGGTGAAGTAGAAAACACATATCTGATTCATGTTTCGATGTATTCTATGGATTTTATATCTTCAAGCTTGCATGCATTGATTGAAGAATACTTGAACGAAGATAATCCAATATTATCCATATCGCTTGAACATTTATTGGCGATTATCATAGATTTGGATGGTAAGGACTATAGTTTGTTAGACTATTGGAAAAAGAGAAAGGAGTATATTGTTAAGCATCCGCACTTTTTTTATGATAATAACGAATTAGATTTATTTTATGAATTAATGCATGAGGAAAGTATGTTAAATGAAATGGAAAAAACTGGTTTCCTAGATCAAATTAATCCTCAAGCTAAATTGACTTCATCTTTTCATAATCAATATGGAGAAGAGATAAGACCTGCAAGTGATTTGATTCGAAATCTAGATTCAAAAGGTATTTGCAAAATAATTCAATGTGGAAAAACTAAGTATGGACTAAACAAAAGATATCTAAAGAATTTAGATGATTATCTTAGGTTGATTTAAGTGGAAAGATTTGTTTCAATTTGCGAGAGTAAAATAAATTACGCTAGCCATTGGTAAGTATATCAGTAATTACTTAGATAATATAGGTTTGGAATACTCATACAAGGATCGCGGATATAGAATAAAGCTGAGTGCGATTGATACATATAAGAATAACAAGGATTATATGGAACAACTGATCAAGAAAGCAATTGATAAGAAAAATATTGAAATATAGCATTTATAAACAATCTCCGTAAGATTTATAATTTTATCTTACGGAGATTTCTTTTATTGACAAATATCGGAAAACTTGGTAAAGTAAATATGAAATATCGGAAAACTTGGTAAAAGGAGTATATGTATGACAAGAGATGAAATATTAAATAGAGTACAGAATAATAACCAACCCAATGATGAATTTGAACGAGATACATCAAGAAAAGGATTATTATATGGACTGATAGCAGGTGTTCTTGCATGTATTGTAATGATTGTTTTTGAATTGATTAAAAATGGGAAAATTGAATTCGGTAAACCGGTTATACTACTGACAATTGCGGGAATATCTAGCATTTATGAGGGAAAGAAAAGTAGTGGCAAAAAGCTTTTATGGGCAGGAATAGTTGAAATGATTTTTGCATTTGTATGTTTGATTTTATACGTAGGGGCAATGTTTATATGAATTCACATTTAAAACTGAAAAATAAAATACGAGAATTAAGAAAAGAAAGAGGTTTATCTCAATCAGAACTTGCGAAACTAGCAGGAACAACACAGAATACGATAAGTTCACTTGAAACAGGCCAATACTCACCAACTGCTTTTTTATCAGGAATGATTATTATTGCATTAGATTGTAAGTGGGAAGACTGTTTCTGGATAGATGAAGATGATTAAGATGGAGAGGACTTTATATGTATATAGCTCTTGATAAGAATAATCGTATAACATATATAGATGATACTGTCCCTGGACATGATTATTTTTGCCCTGTATGTGAAAGTAAAATGATTGCTAAAAGAGGAGATATAAGACGGCATTATTTTGCTCATTCATCAGGAGAATCATGCTCTGATAGTTGGGAGAAATCATATGATATTTCTGAATGGCATAGAGACTGGCAGAATAAATTTCCAGTTGAAAACAGAGAGGTAGTTGTAGGATTTGGAAATATTAAGCATCGTGCGGATGTTCTTGTTGGAAGGACAGTAATAGAGTTTCAGCATAGTTATATATCAAGAGAGTCATATGATAACAGAACAGTCTTTTATAAAGAATATGATTTTAAGGTTATTTGGCTATTTGATTTATCTGAAGAATATGCAGATGGGAAGATAGATTATTCTGAGGAGAATGGGAATATAATACTTAAATGGAAAGATCGTAGGAATATATTTAAGAATATAGTTTTTATAAACGATAATGTTGAATTGTATGTTCAGATTAATAGGTCTGAACAGGAAAGCATTCTTAGAATCTGCGATATTTATAATGACGGGGAAACATTTGTTTCTAAAAACATATTATCAGAAAAACAATTTATAGATTACTTTACAGATGGAAATGGTGAGTTTAAGAAGCCAATTATTGAAGAAATAACTGAAAACGAAGATTATAAAGCTTTTAAAGAAAAATACAATATCCGTTTAGATAAACAACAAGAGCGAGCTGTACAATCTGTAGATGGTGCAACATTGGTATTAGCAGTGCCGGGAAGTGGAAAGACAACTACGTTAATATCGCATATCGGGTATATGGTTAAATGTAAGCATATTTCGGGAAAGAGCATACTGGCGTTAACATATACAAAAAATGCAAAAGCTGATATGTGTGAAAGATATATATCAATATTTGGAGATGATGGTGTTGATTTTTCTACGCTTAATAGTTTGGCTAGTAAAATCATAAAGAGATTTGAGGGTGAATATAAGCTTGCTAAAAATAACATTACAAAGTCTATTTTGAGAGATATATTTAAAAAGCATAACGGAAGATATCCGAATGAGTATGAACTTAGTTCTGCGATGACTACTATTTCATATTCTAAGAATATGATGCTGGATCATAAAGATATCATTAATTCAATATGGGATGAAGATGGCTGGACAATAATTGATGAGTACAATAATAAGCTTATTGAAAAAGGTTATATAGATTATGATGACCAGCTTGTTAGAGCGTTTAATATTTTGAATAATAACATAAGTGCACTGGATTTTTATAGAGGATTATATAAGTATATTTGTTTAGATGAAGCGCAAGATACATCCAAACTCCAGTTTGAATTTGTAAAGTTATTAGCCGGAGATTCAAACAATGTATTTATTGTAGGAGATGAAGATCAAAGTATTTATGGATTTAGAGCTGCATATCCTAAGGCTATCCTCAATTTTAAAAATGAATTTAAAAATCCATTTGAACTTAAACTAGAAACAAATTATGGATCAACTGAAGAAATTGTTGATATGGCAGCGGTTTTCATTGCTAAGAATCTGGAGAAGATTCCCAAACGCATGATTTCTTACAAAGGTCCAGGAAAGAAACCGGAGTGCATTTTGGTTGATAATAGAATATCTCAATATGAAAGGATACCTAGGTTTTGTATTACTAAAAGAAAAACAGCATTTCTTTATAGAGATAATTCATCAGCAATTCCTATCATTGATGAGTTATATAGAGCTAATATACCGTTTAAACTCAACAAGAAAGACAATTATTACTTTTTTACTAATGGCGTTGTACAAGATATAAAAGCATATTTTGAACTGACATATAATGATAAATGTATTGCGGCTATAGAACAAATAAACGGCAAGTGTTTAGTCAATATCAAATATAACGACATAGATGGATTTAAGAGAAAATTCTATTCAAGATATTACAAAAGATCAGCAATAGATGAATTATTTGATTATCTTGATTATGATAGAAGGAATGATGGGTGGATTGCTAAAAGAATTGAGTTTTTGATCAACGGAATAAAAAAATTAAGCCCATATAAAGCGATAGAGTTTTTGATGGATCAAGGATATAAGTCATATGTAGAAAAAAAGAATTCATATAATGAAATTGAAATAATTAAGGCGTTAGCAAAAAAATGTAGTTCGTTACAGGAGTTTGTGGAACATATAGATAGGCTAAAAGATGAAATAGAAAAGCATAATGTGGAAAAAGCCAATATATATTTATCCACACTACATTCAAGCAAAGGATTGGAATATGATACAGTATATCTCGTAGATGTATTTGACGAGTTGCTTCCGGCAGCTTTTCCATCCGATGTGCCAGATATCTCTGATCAATATCAAGAAGAAAGAAGGCTTTTCTACGTTGGGATGACAAGAGCAAAAGAAGAGTTGTTCTTCTTTGATTATGAAGATAGACAGTGTAGTTTTATTCGAGAATTATTTCCGGTATTGGGAGATAGGCTTTCAAAAGTAATAGAAGATGTAAATGATGAAAGCGTATTAGTTATGAATAAAGATAACGGAAAAACATATCATCTGATATTTGACAGTAATAGACATTATTCTGCTAGAGAAATAAACATAGAAACTGGTGAAATAATAGAAGGAGATATGATTGATTTTTATGGTAAAAGAAATTCACGATGTTGGTGTCTGACTTCTTAAAATGTCTCCTGTCAGGCGACATATTCCATATATTTCCGTATTATACTTAGCACATAAGATAACAAAACAAAGGAGGTCAAGAATATGGGAATATATAATGGTTTGTTTGACAGAGATAATGATGGAAGACTTGATAGTGGTGAACTGGCTCAATTCATGGATTTTGAAGATTATATGAATCACTCTGGAATATATGAGGAAAAATCACATGATGTTTTTTCAGACTTTGATGATTTTGATTCTGGTTTTGGAGATGATGATTTTTAGTTCAGTTACTCATAAATACTTTCGATAATGTTGATAGTGGTGTTGCGTTGTTACTATTGTGAATTGTTTGTTTGTCATAGTTTTAACTCCTTTCTGGCAGGGATTGATTTAATTCAGTCCCTGCTCTTTCCTTTTATAGAGATTTTATCGGATAAAAAGTATATGGAGACCTGTGTCGCATGATAAGCGACCATATATAAGAAGAGATACGCTATGATTCATATATGGTCATATATAAATGATTAATTATAACTATAAGGTAAGGTTACGTAACGTAACTAGTGCTATTGCGTTAGAATTATTTATTGAATTATAATTCAGATAAGGAGTGTGATTATATGAGTACATACGTGATGAGTGATATTCATGGATGTTTTGAAGAATTTAATCATATGTTGAATAAGATTCATTTTTCAGAAAATGATAAGCTTTATCTTGCCGGTGATTACGTAGATCGAGGAAAAGATAGTATGGAAATGCTTAAATGGCTTGAAAAGTGTCCCTCAAATGTACTGCCTATAAAAGGTAATCATGACATAGAATTTGCTGAAAATATAAATATCATGATGAGAATAGATGAAGCAAATGACCTTGATACTGATTATGATTCAAATGATGATACCAGTATTCTTTATGATACAGTCCGATACATTTTAAAAGAAAAAGGTGAGGTGGCTCTGAAATTCTATGATTATTACGGGACCATAAGTAAGCTGATCAATGAAGATAACGTAACAATGCGTAACTTGGTCAAATGGCAGGAAATGATATTAGAGTATCCGTATTTTTATAACTTTAAAATGGGTGATAGAAACATAGTAATTGTCCATGCCGGATACATAGAGAATCTAGGTGATGCAGGCGTAAATTATGAAAACATAGAAGAGTTCTATCTGTATGCTCGAGAAGAAAGCATAAAGATTGGTGGAATAAAGAACGGAATAGTTGTTGCCGGACATACTCCAACGATTTCGAAGCATTTATTCAGCTATAATGATGGAAATGTCTTCAGATACTATGATAAAGAGAAAAATTGTACTTTCTATGATATAGATTGTGGCTGCGCATATTATGAGGTGGATCCATCTGCAACACTCGCATGTATTCGTTTGGAGGATGAAGAAATCATATATCTATAAATTGTCACTTGATAGGCGACATGAATAATATAAAACTATAGTATATTACCCTTGAAGATTTACCGAAAAGAGTTATGATAAATAAAGTAAGCTATTGCTTGCTGAGATTTGAGGTGATAATATGCCTAAAGATAAAGAACTGCTTAAAAAAGAAGTTGGTGAATACATAGATAAATACTATATTCCTGCGAGAGATGATATCACCATGGATAATGAGATGAAGTCTATATTTGACCGTATTACCAGCTTTCGAAAGAAAAAAGCTGAAAGTAAAGAGAATAAAGACGTAGAAGCACCAGATATTAAAGATTACAGGATTGATGAATCTGCTGTAACTGAATTTGATCCTTCTACAATGAAGAAATATAAAGTTACCAGCACTATGGCAGCAACTATGCCCACCAATCGTAAGATAGATGATCTTATGGGACAGTTGGAAGAAACATTCTCTCAAAGACTTCTTCGTATGATAGATGAGAGAGGAATGACGGATGCTGAAGCATATAATAAAGCTTATGTAGATAGAAGACATTTTTCTAAGATTCGTAAGGATCCAAATTATGCTCCGGCAAAGAAGACCGTGCTTGCATTTGCTATAGCCCTGGAGCTATCTATGGATGAAACCAAGGATCTTCTTAGTTGCGCTGGATTTGCCTTATCCAGAAGTTCTAAAACTGATATCATAGTGGCATATTTTCTGCAGAATAAAATTTATGATATGTTTGAGATAAATGAAGTATTGTTCGATTATGGACAGCCAATATTTGAATAAGGATACGACTAAATGTCGCCTAATATGCGACCAGCCTGTATATTCCTTTAGATAAAATGTGATTATCAAATATACCTAAGGAGGTAGATCACATGAATAAGGAATTAACAGAGCTGGTTTTTATTTTGGATAGAAGCGGATCTATGGCAGGCCTTGAAGATGATACCATAGGTGGATTTAACGGGATGCTCAAGAAACAACAAGCAGAAGGCGAACAGGTAAATGTAACTACGGTTCTTTTCGATGATGATTTTGATGTCATTCATGACAGATTCCCTATAGATATTATTGAACCGTTGACTGGTAAGGATTACTTTGTGCGCGGATGTACAGCACTTCTTGATGCGATTGGATTAACAATAAATAAGGTCGAAAACATACAGAACCATCTTCCTGAAGCTCATAAGGCTGCAAGAGTACTATTTATAATAACAACAGACGGACATGAAAACTCAAGCCGACAATTCAGCTATCCAAAGATTAAAAGAATGATAGAGGCAAAAAAGGAGATTGGATGGGATTTCATATTCCTTGGAGCCAATATAGATGCGGTTACGGAAGCATCAAAGATGGGTATATCCAGAGATGGTGTTGCAAACTATATAAATGATAGTGACGGAATAGCATCAAATTATGAGGCTATAAGTGATGTTGTAAAAGAAGCGTCAAAGAGTAGAAGTACTGCAAATTATAGATCTTTAAGCATGGAAGATATGTTAAAAATACATCAAAGCCGTAGAGAAGAAAGGAAGAAAAGAAGCAGTTCAGTACCATCTTCTGAAGAATCATAAGCATATAATAGAGCAGTTGAAGCCAAGGATAAACGCCTTGGCTCTTCTTCGTGTTCACCGCATGGATGAAAATCTTAAAAATCTTAAAATGTCAATAGTATATTTGAGAAAGTTTCGCAAAAATTTGCGATTATTTATTTGTTAATGATGATATTTTAAGGTATAATAAAATAGTGTTTTTGCAACAATTTGTTGCATTTGAATACAGATATTTTTATCCACTGACTCAATTGGTTTTATAGATGTTCGAGAGGTGAATATGAAGGTAAGTTATAACAAATTATGGAAGCTCTTAGTTGATAAGAAGATGAGCAAGGCGGATCTTCGCAAGGCTGTTGAAATAGCCCCTAATACTATGACTAAAATGCGCAAAGATGAAGAAGTATCTATGAGTGTTCTTCTTAAGATTGCGACTTATTTGGATTGTGATATAAGTGATATCTGTGAATTTATAAAAGATGATAATAATCTTTAGATTGGAGGCTGACAATGATTTCTTTTGATGTGCTTAAACAGCCATATTTTTGCCGAACTAAAGATACGCTACGATTTCAAGAAATGAGAATAGCTATTGAACTTATGGCTGAAGGAAAAACAATTAAAGATATAGAAATAATGAGCAAAGAAGAAAACTTATTTAACGCTATATCAAGTAGTAGAGCTAAGGAAATTCTTAGTATTATACGACGTAGACTTGGAAAGGTTGATTTTGATTTTTTTGAGTTTTTTCAGAAAGAAACTATTGAGATGCAAAAAATACTATGCATAGTTACAGTTATGCTTGATGATCACTCGTTTTATTCATTTATGGACGAAGTATATAAAGAAAAACTTATCTCTGGTGAAAAAATGCTTTATAGAGATGATTTGATTTCGTTTATACATAAATTGCAGAATAGAGATGAAAAGGCTGCTGGATGGAGTGATGCTGGAATAAAAAAAATGAGAGATAATTTTAAAAGTATATTACGAGATGGTGGATTAATTTCATCAACAGGAGATGACAGATTAATAATTAAACCTATCATGTCAAAGGAAACCGAAGAGTTTTTAGAAAAAAAGGATCTTATGCCAATAATAAATATACTTTCTGGAGAAAGATGATGAAAACAATACACGAACGATTTGATATTTTAGAAGAAAAGATGCGATCTGAAAACTTTAGAGAAAATAAAGGCTTGGGAAATGAAGTTGGATATTATGTTTTTGATTATGATTCCGAAGATGAACTAATAGTTAGAAAACGTATAGAAAAACTCTCTTCAACAGATACGCAAATGAAATTTGGATACGAACTAATAATCTATGATTTATATGAATTGATGATTCAGCTCCTTAAAGAAGAGGGAGTTTATGATGATTTAATAGATATTGAAGAATCAGATGGAACTGACTATGTTTTTGATGCGATTTCGGATATTTTGAAATTTGATGAAAAAGATAGTTTAATTGTTAATTATATATCTGATGTTAATAATACCCCTGAAGATTCGGTTGTGTTGTTAACTGGGATTGGTAAATGTTTTCCTATTATTCGTTCTCATAAGATTCTTAATAACCTTCACCAGGTTATGGATCATTGTCCTGTGATTATGTTTTATCCAGGAAGGTATGATTGGAATCAACTAAGAATATTTGGAGAGCTTAAGGATGACAATTACTACAGGGCTTTTCCTATAGTAGAAAGATAATTGTATCGAAATGCAAAGGTAGCGAAAAAAAGGAGAACGGCTATGCGAATAGAAAAAATGTTTGCTAAGGACATTAATCGACCTATTACCGGTGTCATAAAAGTAGGACAGATTGAAGAAAAGAATAAACAAGAAGAATTAATTGAGTATGTAGTAACAAGAGAGTTGGCTCGTCATTTTAGAGCTTTTTTCTCGAATTATGCAGATAGTATTCATAATCCTACAGATGAAATGGGAGTATGGATTTCTGGATTTTTTGGAAGTGGTAAATCTCATTTCTTAAAAATACTATCATACATACTTGATAACACAAATGTTGGTGGAAAAAATGCTGCTTCATATTTTTGTGATAAGGATGCAATTTCGTCAGATAGTTTTACTATGGGAAATATTGAACTTTCAGCTCGAACAAAAACTCAGGCTATTTTGTTTAATGTAGATTCAAAAGCTGCAGCTACAGGAAAGTCTGACAGTAATGCTATTGTCCTAGTATTTAATAGAGTGTTTAATGAGAAACTTGGTTATTGTGGAGCAATACCGGCTCTTGCAGACTTAGAGCGAGAACTTGATAACGAAGGACGCTTTGAAGATTTTAAAGTTGCATTCAATGAGATTTATGGACAATCTTGGTTGGATTCTCGACATAAATTTCGCTTAATCAGAGACAAGGTACAGAAGACTTTAGTTCAGATAGGTTATATGAGTGAAGAAGCTGCTAAGGCTTGGATTCAGGAATCTACGGCCAATTATAGTATTGCTATCGAAGATTTTGCGGCAAGAGTTCAAGAATATGTGGAGAAGACAGGTGATAGAGTAGTATTTCTAGTTGACGAAATCGGACAGTTCATAAGTGGAGATTCACAGCTTATGTTAAATCTCCAAACTATGACGGAGGAATTGGGTGGAAGATGTAAAGGAAAAGTATGGGTTGTTGTTACAGCACAGGAAGATTTAGATTCAATGGCTGATGAAATGAAAGAGCATCGTAATGACTTTTCAAAGATTCAGGGAAGATTTAAAACTAGATTATCATTATCCTCAGTAAATGTAGATGAAGTAATTAGAGAAAGAATTCTTAAGAAAAATGATGTTGCTACTGATACATTAAAAGCATTATATGATTCAAATGAAACAGATATACATAACATTGTTGATTTTAAAGGGACTATTGAACTAAAGAAAGCAAATAATGCTTCAGAATTTGCAGCTGTTTATCCATTCCTTCCATATCAGTTTAATCTTCTAGGTTCTGTTCTTAATTCTATTAGATTGAATAGCGCATCTGGAAAGAATCTTTCAGAAGGTGAACGTTCTATGCTTGGTGCATATCAGGAGGCGGCTAAAAGCGTAAAAGATGAAGATGATGGTGTATTAGTTCCATTTTATCGTTTTTATGATGATTTAGTAAAACATCTTGATCATACACATGCTGGAGTTATCCAAAGAGCTCAAGAAAATGAGATATTAAATCCCATGCATAAAGATGATTGTTTTAATGTTAATGTTCTGAAAACGCTATTTTTATTGAAGTATGTTGATGGAGTACCGCTAACATTAAATAATATTCAAGCTCTTATGGTTACAAATATTAAGGAGAAGAAAGCTGATCTAAAAGATAAAATTCAGGAAGCATTAACATATCTTGTAAAAGAACACCTTGTTCAACAGATACAAGATACTTATGAATTTCTTACAGATGAAGAGCAGGATATAAATAGAGATATAGAGAGAAGAAATATTCAGCATTCTGATGTGATTGCAGCGGTTACTGATATGGTATTTGATCGTATCTATAATGTGACCAGATTTAAGGTCGCTGGTCACGGCGGAAGATATACGTTTTCATTTAATCAAGCGGTTGATAACAGACCAAAGAAGACAATTCAAAACAGCGAGATTGGAATTCGCCTTATCTCACCGGATTATTACGGGGAAAATGGTGGCAAAGTGGATGATGGTACCATGACCATGCTCTCGGCACATAACTCTGAGGCGGTGCTTGTGCTACCTTCGGATAAGAGAGGGTATCTGAAGGATCTCCGTAATTCATTAAAGATTGATGATTATATACGAAATGTTGCAGATCCGAAGAAAGGCAAATCTACAACAATTCGTTCTACCAAAATGCAGGAATCGGCACAGGCAAGAGAAACCGCACTAAGTTCACTGAAAGAGGCCATAGGGGAAGCGGAAATATATGTTAATGGTAATAAGATTACGGATATCACTACCCATGATGCTTACAATCGTATTAATGAGGCTTTGGGTAGATTGGTGGAGAATTTTTATTACAAACTACAATATATGCAGGCCCCGAAGGATGACGTGGACATCAGGGAAATGTTCAAAAAAGATACTCAGATGAAAATCCAGCTGGGAGAGACCGAGGATCCGAATGCCCTGGCACTTAAGGAAGTAAAGAATGTTATCTCCCTTAGTTCAGGTGCCCACAATATGATCTCCATGAAGAGTATCATTGATCAGTTCGTGAAGAATCCGTATGGATATACAGAATCGGATATCCGTTATCTGGTAGCAAGACTGTTTAAGGACGGAGAACTGAGCGTTACCGTGGATAAAGAACCGATCACTATGTTCAACCGGACACCGGATGATCTGGGTAATTACTTTACCAACAGAAAGTATCTGGACAAGATGCTTCTAATGGTCAAGGAAACAATTTCAGCAGCCAAAATGAAGGCCTGCAAGGATATTATGCATGAACTGTTCCTGGTTACGGAGAATACGGATGACGCTGATAAGCTCATGGCAAGCTTTGTGGATCGGGCAGGGAACCTTCTGGATAACTGTAAGGACATGCTGAGTGAGCATGACAAGATTTCCGCACAGTATCCGGGATACAGCTTCCCGGGAGAAAAGGTTTTGAAGGATGCGATAAAGCTCCTGACGGATGTGATTTCTGTCAGGGATACCAGCCTCTTCTTCAATAAGATTTCGGATTATAAGGATAATCTGCTGGATCTGGCGGAAGAGATTCATCCTGTAAAGACATTCTACAGTACTGAATCCCAGAAAAAAATCTTCTGTGAGTCCGGACTCAGGGCGCTTAAGTTCTATGACAGCAGTAAGGAGCATATCGTTGATGATAAGCTTGAACAGATAGTGGAAGAGATCAAGTCTATTGTGAACGATAAAAAGCCGTATAAGAAAATCAAGGATCTTCCGGAACTGTATTCGAAGTTCACGGAGATATACAGCGCTATATTGAATGAAAAGCTTGTACCGGTAAAACAGATCATCGAACAGGACAAACAGAAGGTTCTGGATAAACTGACCGGAAAGGATTATGAGGCAGAATATAAATCACAGGTGATCCATGATTTTATGGAGCTTGATGATCGTGCGTCCAGGACAGGTGACATTTCGGATATGCTCGGATTTAAGGATAAAGCAGATTCAAGATGTGTTACCTGGCTTAATAAGATTGCGCAGAGAGAGGCATCCAGCACTGCGGCACGGCTGCAGGCATACGCAGAAAAGGTTCAGAATATAAATCAGGGTAATGAATCAAGCGGTGAAGAGCCTCCGGCACCGCCTGTAAAAAAGGTCAAGGAGCAGAGAACAGTACTCGCACGGAGCATTACTTCAGACTGGATCATAGAATCTGAAGAAGATCTGGATAAATATATGGATAGCATGAAGAAGCAGATACTGGCACAGCTGGACGATGATCACAGCGTTTTGATCACTTTCTAAGGAGGGCGAAATGAATAAAACGGCTATCAAGAATTTCGCCATATGGGCAAGAGTCAAACTGATGTCTGATGTCAAAACCAGACTCGGTTTTGTTGGGATAACAGAGAATGGAGTCGCAAAACCGCTTCCATCTTCGACCAAAGAAATACAGTATTTTGAAAGTACGAGCACAGAGCCTCTTTCCATAACCGGATCTGATATCGGCTCAAGGAAAAGGATCACAGAACAACTTGAGCTGGAAGCAAA
>JAEEGL011165333.1_pt1 | contig 41251 bp, 30 predicted proteins | sample 9134231 | NCBI WGS metagenome assembly JAEEGL01 (sample SAMN16246548, study PRJNA631951) | gut metagenome | biome: gut microbiome; feature: rumen; material: fiber-attached | host: Bos | place: Iran: Karaj | collected 2018-10
CTGCTGCGGATTGCCCTGCTCGTGCAGATATTCCAGAATGCGCAGGAACGCGAGCCCGGTCTGATAGCCCGCTGCGGCTTCGTTTTTTTCCATGAATTGCTCCTTTTTTTCTGGAAATTTACAAAGTGTCACCCCGTCGCTGCACTTCGGCTATCGAATTTCAGGGGACGACATGATATAATGATATACAGAAAGGGGGGATACACCATGACGATCACGATCACGATCTCCATCTGAGCGGCACTGCCGAATCTGACATGAAAGCGAGGTGAGACAAATGAAGATCACTGTGACTGTGAATGACGACGTACTGCTGGACTGGGACTCTGACAAAAAGGACGATGACAACGACGACGCGGACGAAGAACCGGACACACAGGGCGAAAGGGGGTGCGCGCATGATTACCATTACCATCACAATCTCCATCTGAACGGCACTGCCGAATCCAATATGAAAGCGAGGTGAGCAGGATGCTGAACACGATTACCATTACCATCAAAATCGACATCTGAACGGCACTGCCGAATCTGAAATGAAAGCGAGGTGAGACAAATGAAGATCACTGTGACTGTGAATGACGACGTACTGCTGGACTGGGACTCTGACAAAAAGGACGACGACAACGACGACGCGGACGAAGAAATGACAATCTGAACAGAAAGGGGGTGAACCTATGCTGAAACTGATTCTGTTCCTGATCAAGCTGAAAAAAGCGCTCCACTGAGAGCCGGATGCAAACGGAGGCAAAACCATGAACGAAACCAACTCGCCGGAGCAAGAAAGAAAAACGCATAACACAAATTGACCGCAGGGCGCGTGCAGCGTTCTGCGGTTTTTTTTGCGCGGGTGCTGTGATACGGCATCCGCTTTTTCAAACCCCGAGTGGGTGTGAGCTGCAGCGTCCTTGCGATTGTTGCACCAATCGGTCTTCAGTTTCAATCCCCGTGTGGGTGTGAGCTGCAGCCTCAATACAATTATTGAAAATAAGCAGAAGAAGATGTTTCAATCCCCGTGTGGGTGTGAGCTGCAGCGGTACCGATATGAAAAAGATTCTTGAAAGCATCCTAGTTTCAATCCCCGTGTGGGTGTGAGCTGCAGCCAGCCGAGACGCACTACGAGAAGCGGCTGAGAGCGGTTTCAATCCCCGTGTGGGTGTGAGCTGCAGCCCTTACAGTAGTATTCCGAAAGCCGCAAACAATTCCAGGTTTCAATCCCCGTGTGGGTGTGAGCTGCAGCCCGATAGCACAGACGGCCGCAGGGTAGAAGAAGTTTCAATCCCCGAGCGGGTGTGAGCTGCAGCTCTACATCGTGCACACTGTCAGCACTTGCCTCGGCGTTTCAATCCCCGTGTGGGTGTGAGCTGCAGCCGAAGCCAACACATCCGCATTCAACAGATTCATGTTTCAATCCCCGTGTGGGTGTGAGCTGCAGCTATTTATGGAGGGATTCATTATGATGAACCTCAGTTTCAATCCCCGTGTGGGTGTGAGCTGCAGCGTATACGACGGTCAAGAACGTGATGAGTCTCGAGTTTCAATCCCCGTGTGGGTGTGAGCTGCAGCGCAAAGTTGTGTGCTATGAGGTCAAGCAGGGTGTTTCAATCCCCGTGTGGGTGTGAGCTGCAGAAGCTCGGATGCCACTATTCAAGGATCATCGCGTTTCAATCCCCGTGTGGGTGTGAGCTGCAGCAATAAGGAGGATTACCGTGGCAAACAAAATCATGCGTTTCAATCCCCGTGTGGGTGTGAGCTGCAGCGCTTCTACGACGATACTCAGGATATTTGCGTTTCAATCCCCGTGTGGGTGTGAGCTGCAGCGCGAGCATCACGCATTACTCGCAGACAAACGACAAGTTTCAATCCCCGTGTGGGTGTGAGCTGCAGCTCAAGCGCATCCTGGACGACCTCAACAGCAAAAGGACGGTTTCAATCCCCGTGTGGGTGTGAGCTGCAGCGTGCAGCTGTACACATCCGCCGAGGTCTATGCAGTTTCAATCCCCGTGTGGGTGTGAGCTGCAGCGATGAATGCTATGATTACCCGCATGTCCACCATCGCTGTTTCAATCCCCGTGTGGGTGTGAGCTGCAGCGATTATATTGATAAAAAACTCTCTCAGCAATAAAAAAGTTTCAATCCCCGTGTGGGTGTGAGCTGCAGCCAGAGATCTGTTCTCGACTATCGTCGGCGTCGGTTTCAATCCCCGTGTGGGTGTGAGCTGCAGCTGTCGACCGATTGGCACTTTGTCAAATTTGACAAGTTTCAATCCCCGTGTGGGTGTGAGCTGCAGCCCCTATATCCTGTGCCGCGTGCCGCCGGGCACACAGCATCCTGCGGGCACGGATGCCGGCGGGCGCAATATTCGCCCAAAACCGGCAATATCCGCCGCTTTTCCTGCGCGAACCCCGCTTTTCCGCCCCTGATTCCGCCCCGCAAAAAAGGGGATTCGCACTGCGCGTTACAGCTCTGCTGACATTATATCACATTTTTGGGGCAATGTCAATAACTCCGGAAGCCCCTGAACCGGAAAACAGAGGTTTTTTCCACCGTGCCCTGCTCCGATATCCGCTCCTGCGATTCGCGCTCCGAGCAGCTGTAGACCACAGGGATGCGCCGCTTTTTCAGCGCGCTCACGACCTGATAGCACAGCCCGAATTCGCCCATGCACATCACCGCGGCAGGCTGCTCCGCCGCGATCTTCGCCGCGCAGTCCTTCGCCAGCTGCCGGATATCTGCCTCACCGAGCTCCGGCGATACATCCGGGAACGGCACGTCGACAATGCGGTCTGTCCCGCAGAGCGCCGCTGCCGCCTGCTTCTGCGCCGCGTCCCAGCCCTCCGAGGGGTGGTTGGAGAAATTGACAAACACGCCCGTCCGCGCGGCACTGATCTGCTTCTGCGCCGCTTCATCCGTCAGAATCTCACCGCGCCGCTGCCTGATATCGTCAAACAGCGCCTTCGCCTGCTCATAGCATTTTTCCAGATAATTTATATCCGGCTTGGCATTCGTATCCCTGTTCATGCCGAAATGGTCCATGAAATTCCGGCGGTTCAGCAGCTCGCCGACAAACGTGACCGCCTGCGGTTCGATATGGCTGTAGATTTTGATGAACAGCGGGAGATATTTCTCATCCGAGGGGTAAAAGTTTGATACATCCTGCTTTACCCCGCGCGTCTTATTCTCCTCATTGAGCGCACTCAGCGCACATTCGACCGCCCCGCGCAGCCGGATATCCTGACAGTCCGCGCCCGGTGCGTAGGTATCGCACAGGAAGGTGATGATGGTCTCGCGCAGTGCCGAATAGCCCTGCATCAAATGCCCCTTGCCGATATACCACTGAACCGCCGCCATGCCCTCCGCAAAGAAGCCCTGCTCCGCCGTGATATCGCGCACCGAGTCATACACATGCTCGATCAGCTCGTCGAAGAAGGCTGCCTCCTTCTCATAGCTGCTCATTTCGCGCGACTGCCGCTCCGCCTGCTCCACGCGCAGGTCTGCCATAGTGTTCCGCACACGCTTCGCAGAGTCGGAAATGCAGTTTTTCCCGTGATCGCCGCTTAGACAGAGCAGCAGATGCGTGGAAAGCTCGCTCAACTTACCGGCAGCACGTTTTGTGTTGTTCATTGCCCTGCGCTCCTCCTCGGGCATGCTGCTCTGCTGGCTTTTCACGATATCCAGAATCTCCGCGGCATTGCCCGTGCGGATAAAGCTGTGCGCCGCGCCCGAGCATGTCATGATGCGCTCGTAGATTTTCAGGTCGATGACCTTCGGGCGCTTCGTGACATTGTCATAGGGTCCGTAGAAGATGTGGTCGACCGTGATCTGCTTCATCTCCTTCGCATAGCTCATCAGCGGGAAAAACAGCGCCGGCATCGACCGGAAGCTGTGCGTGATATCAAAGGTGACGCAGTCGTCCTTCTCCATCGCGTCATACATCGTGTGGAACATGTTCAGCAGTCCGGCGCGGCTCTCGTTGAAGTCGATGCCGATCTCCCGGATGACGCTCCTGTCCGGATACAGCCGCAGAATGCGCGCAAGGAGCGCATCCCAGTGCTTCGCCCGCGCCTGCTCCGTCAGAAAGAAGATGATCCGGTCAAAGCCGACGCCCTGCTTCTGCAGCATTTCGAGCAGCGCCTCCTGAATATAGCAGGTCGTGCACTCGAGCCCCTCATAGCGGTAGGTCATTTCCTCATAGGCGCCCGTGCCGAGCAGCGCCATATAGATGTTTGCCATGCTTTCCGTTCTCCCTTCGCGCCCGCAGCGGCAGAAAGCCCCGCAGGCGTTGATATTCTGTACTCTCAGTATAGCATATTTTCCCGGCAGTGTCAAGAAGCGGTAATAAAATTCCTACATTTTTTCGGAAAACATATTGACATTTTTCATTCATCATGCTATAATAGTTTTATCAGTTTCTGATGCATCCGGTCGAAACGGCACGGAAATCCCGAACGGAAGGTGTTGGTGCATGAAACGGGTCATTATCACAAATCTCAGCATACTCAGGGAGGGCGCACCCGATCTGCCCTATGAATCGGAATGCGGAACGGTGGTCGGCGCACAGACCAATGACGCGCCGGTCAAGGCGCTGCTGCTCGAAGCCGCACAGTCCGCGCCGCACTCCCCCGTCACGGTCATTGCCGTGACCACCGCGGAGGCACAGACCGCCTTCACCCGGCTCGGCGAGCTGCTGCAGGCATTCGCCGAAAAGCTGAGCCTTCCCCCGCCCGTGCTCCTGCGCGCCGATATCACCGGGCACTCGCTCGCAGACGCCGTGCAGCGCATCGTGCGGCAGATTCCGCCCCATGCCGAGGTCTGCATCGACACGACCGGCAGCTTCCGCAACGCAAGCTATATTCTGCTCGCGGTCGTCCGCATTCTGGAATACAGCGGCATTCACTGCGTCAAGGCGGTCTATTCCAACTATCACGCCGAACCGCGCCACATCGAGGACGTCACGAACGCCTACCGGCTCTTCGATCTGATCAACGCCGCAAACAGCTTCACCGCATTCGGCAATTCCACGGAGCTCGAGCGCTTCTTCCGGGAGAAGGACACCCCCGGCATCCAGCGGGTCGTCGCCGCGATGAAGGAATTCTCCGAGGCAGTCGCGATGTGCCGCACTGCCGGTCTCGACCGCATTCTCGCGGAGATGAACGAGAGCCTCGCCGCGATGGACGCGATGACGCCGACCACAGAGGAGGAGGCGCTGTTCTGCAGCATTTCCGGTCTGATCCGGCAGAAATTCGGCATTCCGTCCGCCTGCGGCAAGATCGAATATCCCGAGATCATCCGCTGGTGCCTGAGCAACCAGATGATCCAGCAGGCGGTGACGATCTATATTGAGAAAATCCCAGCCTTCCTGATGGAAAAGCAGTATTTCACAGTGTCCGAAGCGATTTGCACACGCGCGGAGGAAAAACGCGGCGTCTATGATTTCGCCTATCATGTGCTGTATAAAGAATTCATGCAAATGCAGTCTCCGATTGCATTTTTTTTGCAGCATCTGACAGCAGCACAGCGCAGAGCCGTCGCCGCTGCCGCAAGCCCCGCGGAGCTGCCGGAGGAATTTCTGTCAGCGCTGCACCCGACGATCCGGCTGAGCCTGAACCGCATCATCCGGCTGAAAAACCGCCTCTTCGGCGAAGACGGCAAGCGCCGCGCAGATGCCAATGACGCACTGCCGCCGGAGCTGAGCCGCCTGAAGGGCAAGCTCGCTGCGAATGCGCCGGATTTCCTCAATCAGCTGCAGAACCTCCAGCCGCAGGAATATCATTATCTTGAGGCAGAGGCGCGCCCCGATGCACCGGTGTATCGGTCGCTGCAGCTCAACACGATCGAGAATCTGGAGGCGATTCTCGGGACACAGACAGACTGTCAGGTTCTGCGCAGAATTCCGGACATGCAGCGGATTCTGCGCGATTATTATTATGTCAAGGAATATCTGCGCAATGTGATCAACCATGCGGGCAGTGCGCCCTCCGATTCGGAGGAGAACGCAGCATATTTCCGCGCGCACGGATACTGCACGGACGAGAACATGCGCCTTGCAGCAGCCAGCAGCGTTCTGACGGAAGCGCTGGAGCATCTGATTTGAGAATGGGAGGTCAATATGATTCTTGCACTCTATGACTGCCGCAGCAAACAGGAGTATATCTACCGCACGAACCGGATCCGTCAGATCAGCGGTGCGTCGCAGATCCTCACATCGGTATACTCGGATTTCTGCGGCGCCGCTGCCGAATACGGCATCCGCATCATCAACACCTGGCGCGAGGATATCGCAAATGAAAAATCCTTCTCGGCGGAGGAATTTGCGGCATCGGGCATGGAGGGCGTCGTGCTCTATGAGGGCGGCGGCAATCTGTTCATCCTGTACCGCGACAAGGACGTCTGCCTGCGCGCGAACCGCATCCTCTCCCGCATGCTGCTCGAGCGCACCTATTCCGTCACGGCGATCGCGGCATACACCGAGGTGACGGGCGATTTCGCCGCGGACAGAGAAAGGCTGTATCATGAAAAGCAGCGCGTGAAAAATCTCGGGGCGTATTCGGTCCCGTGCAATGTGCTCCCGTTCACGCTGATCGACCGCCAGACCTTTCTGCCGATCGTCTCGCGGAAGAACGGTGCTGAGATGACCGCGGATGCCCTCCCGAAGGAGCGCGCATATCAGATGCAGAAGGATGCGGGCGGCAGCTCGGATGTCATGCTCAACGAGGAGGAGCTGGACCGCATCATCAAGAAAAAGGGCGACGACAGCCTGCTTGCGATCATCTATATCGACGGCAACGATATGGGCAGCAAGGTCAAGGCGTGCACCGAGGGGCTCAGCGGGTATGCGGAGTCCGTCGACGCGCTGCGCAGCTTCTCCGTGCGGACGGACCGGCTCTTTGTGCAGAATCCGCTGCGTGCGATCGAGGAATGCCTGCACCGGAAGAATCAGGCTGAGCAGGCGGAAAACCGCGGAAAGCAGCGGCACCCGCACAGCTTCCGGAAGGTCATCGGCGGCGGCGACGAGATCACGCTGATCTGCCGCGCCGAGGATGCTGCGGATATCGTCACGGCGTATTTTTCGGCGCTGACGGAATCGGAGCCGCTGACCGGCGGCATCCCGAATGCAGCCTGCGCCGGCATCGCAGTCTTTCACAGTCATGCGCCGTTTGCGGATGTCTACGAGATCGCGGAGGCATGCTGCGAATCCGGCAAAAAGGTCACCCGGGCGAGCGGAAGCACAAAGAATTATATCGATTTCCACTTCTGCCATTCCGGCATCACCAATTCGCTCGATATCATCCGCGAAAAGCAGGAGCAGCGCTATACGGCGCGCCCCTATTCGCTCGAGGACTTCCGGACCATGCAGCGCATCGGCGCCGCAGTCAGCGAGATCGGGCGCGGCAATGTCAAATCGCTGGGAGACGCGGTCACTGCGGGCGAGGCTGCATTTGAAACGGAAAAATTGCGGCTGCTCTCACGCTTCGGCGACGGCTCCTTTGCAGCGATCACGGAGGAATTTCAAAACGACCCGGAGACGCTGCGCAGAAATCTGTACGACATCTATGTGATGTATGACGTGTGGTTTGCGAAGGGAGGTGCGCAGAATGCTTAAGCTCATGATCACCCTTTGCTCCGATCTCTGCACTGCCGGTGCGGACGGCTTCGGCTCCGTGATCGACACGGACATCGTGACCGACCGGGACGGCTTTCCGGTGATCCCGGCGCGCAGACTGAAGGGCTGTCTGCGCGAGGCAGCAGAGCAGATCGGAGCGCCGCAGATCAATGCGATCTTCGGGGTCAGCGGCGACAGAAAAAGCGGCTCCCTGATGCTCGGGAATGCCGTTCTGCCGCAGCGTGACACCGTGCTGCGCGAGGCAAGCCGCAGAGGTCTCACCGCCAGACAGATCACCGAGCTCTTTACGCAGGTCCGCGCGGAGACCGCCGTCGGTGAGGACGGCTCAGCAGAGGAGAACACTTTGCGCTTCACGCGGGTCATCTGCCGCGAGCAGCCGTGGGATCCAGAGGCGGCGCTGGAATTCTGCGCGCCGGTCACGATCGGTGAGGAATATGTACCGACACTCGGACGCATCTGCATGGCGCTGCGGCACATCGGTCTGAAGCGGACGCGCGGGCTCGGCGCCGTGCAGTGCCGGCTGGTCAGCGAAAGCGACCCGGCAGTGCAGCCGCTGACCGCTGCATCAAAGGGCAGCACAGCCTGCACGCTGCATTACGCGATCCGGCTCAACGACCCGCTGATGCTCCCCGGGAGCGCCGGGGATGAGACAGCGGATTTCATCCCGGGACAGGCTGTGCTCGGCGCACTTGCGGGAAAATGGCTGCAAACGCACGAAGCGGACGCGGAATTTGACCGGCTCTTCCTGAGCGGCGCGGTGCGCTTCTCGAATCTCTATGTCACCGATGACAGTCTGGCACAGACGGTCCCCGCGCCGGGCATTCTCGGCAAATCGAAGGACCAGAGATATGCCGGCAAGCTGCTGAATCTGCTGTCGCTGCCGGAGAATACGCTTGCAAAGCCGGTCAAGGGCGGATATCTCACGCCGGACGGGCGGATCATCAGCCCGACGACCGAGCGCATCTATCACAACGCCCTGCACCACGACCCGGCGCAGGAGGGCGGGCTGTATACACAGACCGCGCTGAACAGTCACCAGTATTTCCGCGGGACGCTCACCGGCAGCGGCGCCGATCTGCAGGTGCTCGCAGACCTGCTGCAGCAGGGCGGTCTGCGGTTCGGGCGCAGCAAAACCGCACAGTATGCGAGCTGCACGCTTGTTGCCTTGCAGCTTGAGGAGGATGCGCCGGAGACGGTCACGCCGGATGCCGAGGGTCTGCTGGCGTTCACGGCGCAGTCCGATATCATGCTGCTGGACGAAAACGGCAGCTATGCCGCGACCGCTGCGGCGCTCTGCAAGGCGCTGGGGCAGCAGCCGGAATCGCTGCTTCCGGCAAGTCTGCTGAAATACCGCACCGTTTCCGGGTTTTCCTCCGTGATCGGTCTGCAGCGCGCGCATTGCCGCGTCATTGCGGCGGGCAGCACGCTGGTCGCAAAGGTGCCTGCGGGCGATTATCCGGTGCTGCGGTTCATCGGCGAGGCGCAGAACGAGGGCTTCGGCGCCGTGCGCTGCTTCCCGGCGGCACAGTACCGCTTCGGACGCGAATGCAGCCTGACGCTTGCCGACCGCTGCGCCGCGGATATCCCCGAGATCACGGCGTTCCTTGAGCGGTATCAGCATCTCGATGAAAAGAGGCTCATCGCGGTGCGGTTTGCACAGGAACGCGAAAAGCGCTTCAAGACAGAGACATGGAATGCCGCATTCATCGGCAGGCTGACGCTGATGACGAAGGAAGCCGCCGATGCGGACGATCTGCAGAAGCGCTTCAACAGCATCAAATCCGAATCGAAGCGCACAGCTGCCAATCAGCTTTTGAAGGAGATCGGCGAAAAAGCCGGCTGGCAGGAGCTGCAGAGCTTCCTGCTGACGGTGCTGACCGCCGCAAAATATATCCGGAAACGGGATGACAAGGGGAAGGTGAATCCCGAATGAAGCATATTTACTACAGGATCATGTTCCGTTTTCTCTCGCCGCTTTCCGTCGGCAGCGGGGAAAACGCCGAGTCCGACCACGATATTCTGCGCAGGAAAAGCGGAAAGCCGTTTCTGCCCGCCAGCGCGATCGCCGGTGTGTTCCGCCATTACTACGACGGTGATCCGGCGCTGCAGAAGTCGCTCTTCGGTTCGATCAGCGACGGGGAATCGGTCGGGAGCCAAATCTTGTTCTATGACGCGGATATCTGCTCGGATTACAGCGTCACCGTGCGCGACTGCGTGCGGCTGAAGGATAAGGTCGGCGAGGACGGCGGCAAATTCGATCTCGAGATCGTGGAATCGGGCACCGAATTCGTGACGCTTCTGGAGCTGTCGGACGAATCCGCAGAGCAATATGTCAGCGAGCTGCTCGCGGCATTTTCCGCAGGCGAGCTTCGCTTCGGCTATAAGACCAGCCGCGGCTTCGGCATCCCGAAGGTCACGGAGATCCGGCGCGCCGCGTTTGATACCGATATCCCGGACGAGCTGGAGGCATGGCTCTGCTTTTCGCCGTTTCGGGCTGCGGACTGGCAGGATCGGGAGTCCTTTACGCCGAAAGCCGTCAGCGGCGGGCTGCATGTGCTGCTGAAGCTGCGGCAGACCGGTGCGGTCTCGATCCGTGTCTACTCGACCGAGGTCTCCGAGGACGGGAGCACTGCACCGGATTATCACCACATCACGCTGCACAACGGAACACCGGTCATTCCGGGGACCTCTTGGGCGGGCGCCTTCCGCGACCGCTTCCGGCAGCTCGCGGGCGAGCAGAAAACCGATGCGCTCTTCGGCTTTGTCGCACAGCAGAAAAGTGCGGTGCAGAGCAAACGCTCCGCTGTCCGGTTTTCGGAATCCGCGATCGTCGGCGGCACATGGAAGAATATCACCAGAAATTCCATCGACCGCTTCACGGCGGCGACCAAGGATGCAGCGCTCTATACCGAGCGCACCTGCTTCGGCGGCACGACCGAGCTGGAGATCGTTCTGCCGCGCGAGCTCAGCGAGGAGCAGCGCTTTCTGCTCGGTGCAGTGATCCTCGATCTGCACCACGGGCTTCTCTCCGTCGGCGGTTTGACCGCTGTCGGGCGCGGCATGTTCACGGTGGAGTCGGTCTGCGTGGATCAGCAGGACAGAACGCAGTATCTGAATCCCGAGGGCATTGCAAGGCTGTTGGAGGTGAATTGACGGATGGTAAGCTATATCAAGGAAAGCCGCACGGTCCCCGAGGCGGAGGCTGCGGCGCTGATACAGGAGCAGCTGCACGGCGGCGCGCTGGTCTATGCGGTCTGTACCGACCGGTTTTGCTGCGGAACGGCATTTGATCCGTCCCGCCTGCCGCATCTGCTCGAGCTGCGCGTGTTTGACGAGAACGCCGAAATGCGTCTGCGGCGCTGCAGCATGGGCAGAGATTTTCAGATGCGCGTGATCGACGATGTGCTGTTTTCGGATCGCCTCAAGGATGAACCGGATGTATTTCTCAGCCGCTTCGAGAACCGCACCTTCACCGAGGTGCATCATCTCGACCGGGACACTGCCAAAATGAAGGCATCGGGCGGCACGGATTACATCACGACCGGCGGCGGACATTACAGCATGCCGTTCCCCGGCTGCGATCGCGTCGTGCTCCGCAATTATCTCGACTACGACGAAGAAACCGGCTTGCTGCGCGTGACGGATTTCCGTCTGGTCGGCTTCAGAAGGGAGGATGACCCATGAGTAAACGTGCGGTTGAAACACAGGAACGCTTCATCAACCCGTATACATTTGTCAGCCTCGGCGGTGACGTGGAGCGCAGCAAGCCGACAGACGGCGGCCTGACCGGAAAGATCAGCTGCACGCTCACGGTGCACTCCCCGCTCGCCATTCCGGATGCCGAGCAGCGTGTCGCGGAGGACTGCGGCAAGAAGGACCCGCACTACAGATATCCGTTTTTCCGCATCGGCGGGACGGCGGTCATTCCCGGGAGCCAGATTCGCGGCGTGCTGCGCGCGGTCTACGAGGCGCTCTCGAACAGCTGCCTCTCCGTGAACAACAACAACCTGCTCTCCGCGCGGCATTCGTCGCCGCGTCTGCCGGGCATCCTGCGCTGGGACGAAAAAACCGGGTGGCATCTCTATCAAGCGGAGAAGAAAAAGCCGTTTGACGTTCCGCAGGGCGTTCACGCCGTCACGCGGAAATGGTACGGCTTCCGGAACAAGTCTGCCGTCACGGACTGGCGCTTCATCAAGCGGGATGAGGTGCATGTGCAGGCTGATCTGAAAAAAGCGGTCGACGACTACAACGAAAACCTGAAGATCTACGAGGACAATGCGGAAAGCCCGTTCAAAAAGGTCAAGGACAGACTCGGGCGCACCTATGAGATCACCAAGGGCAGGGATTGTCCCGTGTTCTATGAGCTGATCAACAACGGGCAGGCGATCTATCTGTCGCCCTCGCAGATCGGGCGGTCGGTGTTCACGAAGCGCGTGGACGATCTGCTGGGCACGCATCATTCGTGCAGGCTGGAAAAGGGGCTCTGCAAGGGCTGCATGCTCTTCGGTCTGATCCGCAACAAAAACAGCCGTGCGAGCAGGGTCCGCATCTCGGACGCAGTGATCACGGACGCGGGCGCGTTTTCCTTTGTCACGCTGAAGCCGCTTGCCGGTCCGAAGAGCACGGCGGTGGAGTTCTATACACAGAAGCCGGGAAACGCGCGCTGGTGGACCTATGACTACCGCGTGACAAACAACCGCATCAAGGAGCTCTGCAGGGTGCTGCTCAACGGCAGAAAATTCTACTGGCATCATCCGAAGCTGCAAAAGAGCGATTACGCGACAGACAGCCGCACCAACCTGAACAGCACGGTCGAGGTCTGCGCGCCCGGCAGCACATTCCGGTTCGATATTTACTTTGAGCGCATCACAGAGCTGCAGCTGCGCGAGCTGCTCTGGACACTGACCTTCGGGGAAAACGATCCCGACGGCAGATATCAGCACAAGCTCGGTCATGCCAAGCCGCTGGGGCTCGGCGACGTCAAATTCACCGCAGAGAAGGTCACGCTCCGCAGAATCGAATCCGAGCCGCTCCGGTATATCCTCGAGGAGCACGCGGCGGACGGTTATCTGCGCGAAAACCCGTTTGACGAGGAGACCGTGCCGTATCAGGAAATGCTGGCGATCATGGACCGCGATACCCTGCTGGATGCCTGCCGGAAGGGCTATAAGATCACTTATCCGGTCGGCGACGACGGAAAGGGCACTGTCAATTCCAGAGCTGCGCACCAGTGGTTCAAGGCGAACCGCGAGCTGGGCGGCGGCACCTCGACGAACTGGTCTGTCAGATATACCCTGCCGAGGACGACCGCGCCCGACCGGACACTCCCTGCCGTTCGCTATGAGGAATCCGCAGGCGGCGGCGGGAATCGCGGCAATTTCGGCGGCGGCGGCAATCGCGGCGGCGGTTATCGCGGCGGCTCCGGCGGCGGTTATCGCGGCGGGAAATACAACGGCGGCAAATCCAAAACGGGCTGGTGATCTGCATGCTCAGTCAACTGGATTTTACGCTGCAGACCGGCGCGATCGACCGGGTGCAGTCGGAGCTGGCTGTGAAGGTGCACGGCGCGCTGATGCACATGCTCCCCGCAGACGATGCCGCGGCACTGCACAGGCAGGAGCGTCATCCCTATGCGCTGTTTCTGTATCCGTCCGAGCTGCCCGACCGCTTTCTCGGGAGACTCACCGCCCTGACCGACAGCATGCAGCGGCTGACCGACATCGCCGCGGATATCCGCACGCTGCCGGTGCACGGGCTCGACCGTCCCGCGCTCTGGACGGTGCAGGAATACCGCAGGGGGCTCCGGTTTTCGGAGCTGCCCGTCAGCGGCGGCAGAGTGCGCACACTCCGCTTTCTCACGCCGGCGGTCTACAAGCTCAACAGCAAGCCCTGCTCATTTCCCGATCTGCCGCGGCTGTTTCATTCCGCGATTGCAAAGCTGTGGACCTTCGAGCAGATCTCGGTCAGCGAGGAGGATTTCCGGCTGGCGTGTCAGGAGATGTTCGTTTCGGACTGGGGCTTTGAACGGGTGGAATACAACATCACCGGCAGGATGCAGCAGAGCATGATCGGCTTCATGAGCGTGCAGCTCCCGCAGGATGCGGCACAGGCTGCCCTGCTCAACACGGTCTTTTCCTACGCGGCCTTTTCCGGGGTCGGTGCGCGCACCTCGCTCGGGATGGGCGGATTTCTCTATCTGTGATCGAAAAGCGCCCGCTGTACTGACGGTTCGGTACAGCGGGCGCCTGGCTTTGCTATTGCAGGATTGTCAGCATGATCGCACTGATTCCGCACAGCAGAGCAGACAGAGAAAGCGGAGGAACCGTTCAGGTTCCCCCGCTGTTTGGGTTATTCTGCCGAAAAGGTCAGGTGATAGCTGTAATTATAGCCATCATAGACGATGTAAGGCTCCGTGCTGTTGACAGTGTCGCTCTTTTCGCCGTATTTGGTTGTCCACTCCAAGACCTGAGCACCCCATGTGTAGTTTATGTAGGTCACGCCTTCATCTGTGACCGACGTGATCTTCACGAGCTTCATTTTCTCCGCGCCCTCGATCTCCTGCGCGCTTTGCCGCCAGACGCCGTCTTCCGATTCATAGAAAATGTCGCCCTCTTTGACCGTGAACTCCTCGGATGATTCGCTGCGTTGGATGAACCTGCCGCCTGAGAAAACGCCGTAGGCGGCGGTGACGGTCATCTTTGCGGTTTTCTGCTCCAGCGGAGGAGGCGGAACCGCTGCCTGCATCAGCGCACGCTTCATGAGGGTCAGATCGCGCGCGTCGATCTTCTGATCGTGATTGAAGTCGCCGTTGATCCAGTTGTTCAGCCCGGCGCCCGGCTCGCTGACCAGCCATTTCACCGTCGCCACAATATCCGAAAGATCGAACTGCCCGTCGCTGTTGACGTCGCCGAGGAAGGTCGGGAGCTTGTTCTTGTCCCTGAGACGGAATTCCACATCCCATGTATCTTCGGTATATTTCGTGACCGTGCAGCCGTCCGCGGGCAGATAGAGATTTTCCGGCAGCGCTGACGTGTCAAGCCCGAACTCTATGCTTTTTGCGGATTTCGCCATCGCGCCCAGATGATTGACATACGGGTTGGTTTTGAGCGACCAGTCGATCGGCGAATAGTCGGGCGGGTCGCCTTCATAGTCGTACTCAAGATCGACCGACAGCGCGAAGCTGTTGTCGGGGTAATCGGCAAAGTCGATCAGCGCGCCGGTATCGTCATCCACGAGCCGGATGCGCGTCTCGCCGCTGAACAGAGCGGTATTTCCGGCATCGATCACGATGAAATCGCCGGATATCTTCTGCACCGGCTCCCCGCCGCCCATACTTGTGCAGTCCCAGCGGATCTGCACCGGCGTATAGGCTGCCTCCGAAGGCACGCATTGGTAGACATAGATCATCTGATTGGAGCCGCCCACGAGCATTTCGCTGTTGTCGCGCACGGTGCTGCAATAGGAGGTCATACAGAGCTTTGCGCCCTTACACTCTGCTTCCTCCCATTGGGTGGGTGTGGCGATGCCCTCACTGAACGCAAAGACCATATATCTGCCGTGTGTGCTGACAGCGCCGTTCGCCTTCTCATACTTGTCATACTCAGCAAAGCAGTCGGGCAGCCAGCTGTAAATATCGGTCTCCGTGACGTTTTTTGCGTCATCCGACGCAAAGGAATAGCTGCGGAGCACCTCTTCGCCGTTCATAAAGGACACCGAAAGCGTGCCTGCCGCCTCTGCCTGCCAGACGCACACCTCAAACCGCTTCACGGTACCCTTCGTGCTCTCGTCAGGGGAATAATATATTTCGCTGCTGAGATGCACAAAGCCTTCACCCTCTGCGTTGATCGGGTCCTCGATCTCCGACGCAGGGAGATTGTCGGGGACAGTCTCGCGGAACACGGTGCAGATCACACCGTCCGCGGCATAGGTATAGCCGTGCATATTGCGGAAGTTCATTGCCTCCTCATAGCTCGTCGGGACCCATTCGGGCAGTGCGGCGGGGGCAGTGTCATCGGCAAAAGCCGGCAGCGCGGCGGGGAATGCAGCCAAAGCGGCTGCACATGCGGAAAAGAATGCTGTCAGTCGGATCGGTTTCATGGGAAACGCTCCTTTCTCGGGTATCGGTCGGATGTTTGGGGACATCTGCTTATGCATACGGAAAGCTCTGCCAAATCCCCACATTCTGACGATCAAAGCAACTCATATTTGCATGTTTTCACAAATAGTCGTGCTGATGTTGAATATTCTTGTGCCTAAAAAATGACATTTCCGCTTGCCTGTTGCGGGAATATTTGCTATAATAGGAGTAAGGCGGTCATCCGCTGCCGCCGAGCCGAGCGGGAAACCGCGATCAACATATCCGCACAGAAAGGATGGGAAATCATGACACATTCCAAAACACGATCACTCCTTGTCAGGCTGCTGTGCGCAGCATCCGCACTGGCAGCCGCAGCACTTGCCGTACCGGCAGTCAGCGTCTCCGCCGACGAGGGCTACGGCATCTATGTCTGCGGCGTCGAGGTCACCGAAGAAAACCATGAGGACATTCTCGGGGACGGCGTCTTCTCCTATAACACGTGGTGGAATCAGCTCGATATCAAAGGTGATGCCTCTGCATCCGCGACCGACTACTACCCCATCATCAAAAACACCCGCCAAAATCTGAGCATCTACTTTGACGACTGCACGTTCACGCACAGCGCAGCCAACTATCCGATTCTTGATGTCCGTGCGGACACCGAGATCACCGGAAGCTGTGTGACGATGAATCACACGGATGGCAGCGCGGTCTTTGTTGAGGACGCCGAGCTGGCGATCACGGACAGCGAAATGGATCTCACCGCCGCCAGCTGCGGCATCGTCGCCACGGGCAGATCCACAGATGTGCTGATCCTCGAGCGCGCCGATCTGCGCATCACGGGCGACACAGCTGTTGCAGGCTTCAACGGCGGCATCGTGCTCACCGACACCGTCGTGCTGGAGCCGCAGTTCTATCAGATCCGCATCGGCGAGATCGTCAGCGACGGAGCAACAGTCACCTCTCTTCAGACGAGCGCCAGATACGCGCTCCGGATAGACTGCGTTGATGTGACGAAGCGCAACTGTTCGGATATTCTCGGCAACGGCGTTTTCTCCTATGATCCGGCGGAAAAGAAGCTGACGGTCAACGGCAGCTACACGACGGATGAAGATGAAGCAGAGATCATCGAGAGCCTCATCGACGGTCTGACGGTCAATATCGCTTCCGATTCCGTGCTGAAAGCCGAAGCCGGCACTGCCATGTGGTTTTCCGGAAAGACGACTGTGACCGGAAAGGGAAAGCTGACGATCCATGCGAACGAAAACGGCATTTTTGTCAACAGAGGCAATCTGACGCTCGAAAACCTCACCGCCGACATCAGCGCATCGTCCGGCATTGCCGGCGCTGCATCAAATGAAAGTCTGACAATCGATCACTGCAATCTCGATCTCAGGACGCATACCGGCGCGGTCACAGATTTCCAGTACGGCATCGCGCTCAATGACTGCCATATCTCCAGCTCCTATGATGCGATCATCTCGCTGACCGCACCTTACAGCATCAGTACCGCGGGCGGCATCCCGATCAGCAATCTGACGATCACAGAAGATGCGGTTGAATATCCGCTCAGCATCAACGGCACGACCGTCACCAGCACCAATGCAGCCGATATTCTCGGCAACGGCACTGCGTCCTACATCCATGCCGACAAGACGCTGACCATCAACGGGCTGAACATCACCAGCTCGTCTGCCTTCGCCATCATCGACAGCAGTATCAACGGTCTGACGATCGACGTCGCCGGCGACTGCACGATCAGTGCAAAGCAGGCGATGGAATTCAGCGCTGACGCAACGATCACCGGCAGCGGCAAGCTGACGATCCAAAACGCCGACTATCTCGGCATCTATGTCCGTGAATGCCAGCTGACGCTCGATCACGCAAATATTGACATCACAAGCTGCAGATACGGCATCTGCGGTCAGCCGTATGAAGAGGAGCTGGTCATCGACAGTTCCACCGTGCATGTCAGCAGCACGAACGGTGCGATCTGCGATTTCGGATACGGCATCGTGCTCGAAAACTGTGAGATCACCTCGCCCGCCGGCGCAGGGGTCTTCTATGTGAGCAGATACGGCGGAGAGGATGAAGAGGGCGACGACTGTGGCGAAGAAGACCCCGAACTGGCATCCGACTGGGAATCCATCCTCGTTTCTAAGGACGGCGCAGTCGCAACGGAGGTCTTCATCGAGCCCGAAAAGCCGAAGATCACCGACCAGCCCCACAGCGCAACGCTCCCGATCGGCAATACCGCAAAATTCTCCCTGAGCGCCACGGGCACCGGACTCAAATATCAGTGGGAGTACAATGCCGGCGACGGCTGGAAGGTTTCCAACGGTACCGGCGCCAAGACCAGCGAGCTCAGCATCGCGGTCACCGCGGGCAGACACGGCTATAAGTACCGCTGCCTCGTCACGAACGCAGCAGGCGCAAAAACCTATTCCAGCGCCGTCACGCTGAAGGCAAAGACCGTCATCAGCCAGCAGCCGGCAAGCAAGAACCTCAGCATCGGCGAAAAGGCAGCATTCACCGTCAAGGCAACCGGCGCAGGGCTCAAATATCAGTGGCAGTACAACAAGGGCGAGGGCTGGAAGAATTCCAACGCAGCCGGCGCCCAGACGAACACACTCACCATCAACGTCAGTGCAGGCTACAACGGCTACAAGTACCGCTGCGTGCTCACCAATGCGACCAACGATCAGACGGCATCCTCCGCGGCGACCCTCACCGTCAAGACCAAGATCACCAAGCAGCCCGCAAGCGCTAATCTGCCGCTGGGCGAGACCGCAAAGTTCACCGTCACGGCAACCGGCGCAGGGCTCAAGTATCAGTGGCAGTATAATAAGGGCGACGGCTGGAAGAACTCCGGCGGCACCGGCGCGACGGCCGCGACCCTGAGCATTCCGGTCACGTCGGGCAGAAACGGCTGGAAGTACCGCTGCGTCATCACCGATGCAAACGGCAAACAGACGACCTCCTCCGTTGCGACGCTCACCGCAAAGACCGTCATCACCGCACAGCCCAACGGCGTCCGCGCGGCGATCGGCGAGACCGCGAAATTCACCGTCACGGCGACCGGCGCGGGACTCAGCTATCAGTGGCAGTACAACTCCGGCGACGGCTGGAAGAACTCCGGCGCGACCGGCGCGACGACCGCAACGCTGAGCATCAACGCGAAGAACACCTACAACGGCTGGAAGTACCGCTGCATCATCACCGACGCGAACGGCGTCAAGACGACCTCCTCCGTTGCAACGCTGAAGATCAAGACCAGCATCACCGCACAGCCTGCCAATGTCTCGGCATCCGCCGGTGCGACCGCGAAATTCACGGTCAAGGCGACCGGCTATCAGCTGACCTATCAGTGGCAGTACAACAGCGGCTCGGGCTGGAAGAATTCCAACGCAACCGGCGCCACGACCGCAACGCTCTCCATCAACGCAAAGACGAGCTACAACAACTGGCAGTACCGCTGCGTCATCACCGACGGCAACGGCGGCACGACCACCTCTGACGCTGCCAAGCTGACCGTCAAATAAACCCCGGACACAAATCAGCACCGTACCCGAAAAGTACGGTGCTGATTTCTGCTTGCTGAAAAAAGCTGTGATGTGTCTGCGGCACATTTTTGGAGACGCAACGGCACAACTCCTCCCTCCTCCCTCCTACCTCCTCCCTGAATTCTGGTTTCGCGACAGAATGAAAACAGCACCGTACCCGAAACAGTACGGTGCTGATTCTTTTGGATTCATTGCTTCTCCCCGTTTGCTGCTGCAATGGCGCGCGCCAGCTTCGAGAGCGGCTGCGGCTCCAGCGAAAAGCGCTCCTGCAGTACCTCCGCCCACGCGCTGAATGCGTCCGGATTGCCCGATTTGCGCTCGAGCTCGATCTCCTCGAACGGGATCATGCAGCTTTCGCCGCCGAGATGTCCGATATCGACCGCGAGCTCCGCGGTGAACGCCGGGAACTCAAAATAATAGCCCTGCCGGATGAAATCCGTGTGCGCCAGTGCATGAAACTCATGATCCGTCAGCATATCGCAGAATTCCGCGGGCGCGCCGACCGACGGGAGCCTGTGCAGCCCCTCGTAGACGGTCTCCGCCTCGACCTCGTATTCCTCGCGCTGTGCCATTGCGCCCGCGCGCCGCACCGTGCGCTTCATGCAGCAGATGCTGCACCCGTTCTCCCTGCGCAGGCGCAGCGCCGCGCCGCTCCGGTAGACAAGGCTGTCGGCGGTGTCGTAATAGACCGCCTCCATGTGCTGCGTCGCCTGTCCTCTGCGCTCCGGCAGACTGTGCAGAAACTCCGCCAGCGCCGCCATCTGCTCGCGCGGCAGGCACCATTTGTATTCCTGCTCCATGTGATCTGCGTTCATAAACTGCCCCTTTCAGGTCGGCATTTTCTTTTGCCGATAGCTCTGGAAGTCGAATTTGACTAGGCTGTTGACAAAGGTCAGCATGTCGTTGACCGAAACGATCAGCTCGGAGGCGCTTTCCTCGTCAAGCTGCAGCAGAAAGTCTGCGGGATAGCGCGCCTCGATGTAATAGTGGTTGACCAGACTCGCCAGCGGCAGACGGTCCCGGAAATGCTCATCCTCCTGCATCGCCTGCTTGCAGAGCCACGGGAGATTGTGCCCGTCATAGAGGTGATGCCGCCGGTAGAGCAGATAGCCCTTGACCGCCTTCTCGAACGCCTGCTGGCAGTGGAAGGCGACCATGTTGTAGCAGCGCTCGTCCGAGAGCAGCAGCTTCGCCGCGCGCAGGTCGATCGCCGCATAATATAGCCAGTCAAAATAGCGCTTGCTGTCGCCGTCACGGTAGCCGCGGCTCATGCCTCTGCACCCCCTTCGTAGAGGAGTGTGCCGGTCTTTGCGATCGACGCGGCAAAGGTGCGGTCGTCCTGCGAGAGCGACGCCCACTCCGTCTCCGTATACAGCACCAGATCATAGGGATAGGCGCTGTCCACGGCGGTATAGAGGAAGCACTCGAGCTCGGAGATGCTTCTCGTATCGTCCGCGACGATCAGTGCGAGCTTGAAGCTGATCAGCTGCCCGCTGCTCTGATTGGTCTTGTGCGAGATCAGATAGATCCGCCGCGGATTGGCAAGCCGCGCGATCTCTTCGGCGGTCTGCTGGATCTCGGGGTCATTCATCGGGAATGCACTGCGCACCGCGACGGGCTCCTCCGCCTCCTCCTTGGTGTGCAGATAGAGCACCGCGCCCTCGACCGGCGCGAGCGTGCCGTCGGGAATATCGCAGAGCACAACACAGACGGCGCCCGCAAAGACCTCCTCCTGCTCAACACCGTCAAGCAGAAAGCGCCGCGGCAGCACCAGTTTGTCGTTGTCATCATAGAGTGTGTCACACACGCTGAAATCCGCGAGCACGCGCCCGGCGAGCAGCTTCTGTCCGCTGCCGATCTCGGTCGGGTGCTCGATCAGATAGCGCTCGAGCCCAGCCGCGACCTGCTTGTTGCCCAGATAGATGCCGTCATGGGCATAGACCTCGATCTGAAATGCCTCTTTCATGGTTTTCCCCGCCTATTTATGATATTTTCCGCCGCTTCCGATCTGGAAGGCGCGGTAAATCTGTTCTGTCAGCATCACACGCGCGAGCTGATGCGGAAAGGTCATCTCCGACATCGACAGGCGCATATCTGCCTGTTTCTTTACCTCATCGGACAGTCCGAAGCTCGAGCCGATCACAAAGCTGACGGTGCTGTCGCCCGCAACCCCGCGCTGCATGAGCCACTGCGAGAGCTGCTCGCTCGGCATCTGCTTCCCCTCAATGCACATCGCGACGGTCACGCCGCGGCATGCCTGCAAAATCGCTTTGCCCTCATGGGTCAGCGCCGCCGCGATCTCTGCCGCGGAGGGCTCCTCCGGCAGACGCGACTCTGCCAGCTCGGTCAGCGTGAATCTGCAGTATCGCTGCAGGCGCTTTTCGTATTCCGCGAACGCCTCGCGCAGCCATTTCTCCTTGAGCCTGCCGACGGCGATCAGCTGTATCTGCATCAAAACGCGATCATCTCCCCGTCGGTCTCCGGCTTTGCCACGCGCAGCAGATAGTCCGCCCCGCGGGTAAATCCGGCGCGCTGCAGCCCCTGCACGACCGCCTGCTCGGCAAGCTGCGGCAGATTGTTCTCCTGACTGAGATGCCCCAGACACAGCCTTGTCGTGCCGCTTCGGACGAGCATCTGGGCGGCAGCGGCGCTGTCGGCATTGGAGAGATGCCCGTGCTCGGAGGCGATCCGCGCCTTGACATTCGGCGGATAGGAACCGCAGCGCAGCATGTCCGGGTCGTAATTTGCCTCGAGCAGCACTGCATCACAGCCCGCGAGCGCCTCGGCGACGGTTTTCGTCACGACGCCGAGATCGGTGCAGACTGCGCACGATCTGCCGTCCGAGCAGGTCACGCGGAAGCCGCAGCTCTGGTCGGTGTCGTGTGAGGTCTCAAATGCCGTGACGGTCATATCCGCGCACTGCACCGCCCCGCCGATCGCGCAGAGCTTTGCATTCGGGGGCACGGCATCGCGGTCGATCAGATTGCGCATCGTCACGGGCTGTGCATAGACCGGCACATCCAGCCTTGCCGCGAGCACACGCAGTCCGCCGATGTGGTCGGCGTGGTCATGCGTGATGAACACACCCCTGACCGCTTCGAGCGGCAGCCCGCAGCGCGCCATTGCCGCACTGAGCCGCCGGAAAGAGACGCCCGCGTCGATCAGCAGACCGCATTGCTCCGTGCCGATATAGGTCACATTGCCCTTTGAGGAGCTGAAAAGCGAATACATCCGTGCCATTTGCCATTCCTCACCCATATAACAACAGGGCGAAATCACTTTCGCCCTGATGGATCATCCGTTCCGTCCGTCTCTGTCAGACTGCGTTTTTTTTTGCATCCTGCTCATGCTTGGCGTCCTCCTCGTGGGAGACGGGCGCCTTGCAGATCTCGGCACCGAGCGCACGCAGCTTGCCCTGCATGTCGGCATAGCCGCGCTCGATGTGAAAGATATCCTCTATCGTCGTGATGCCGTTCGCAGCGAGACCGGCGATCATCAGTGCCGCACCTGCGCGCAGATCGCATGCCTTGACGGGCGCACCGGTCAGCGAGCCGGTCCCCTCGATGACCGCGACCTTGCCGTCGACCTGAATATCCGCGCCCATTCTGCGCAGCTCCTCGACGTACTGGAAGCGGGCATCGGAAACGCCCTCCTTGATGATGCTGGTACCCTCCGCCAGACAGAGCAGCGCGGAGATCTGCGGCTGCATGTCGGTCGGGAAGCCCGGATGCGGTCTGGTCTTGACATTCGCCTTGACCAGCGGTCCGTCGACGAACACGCGCACCGCGTCGTCATACTGCTCGATCTTGACGCCGATCTTCTCCATGATGTCGATGATCGACTCCAGATGCTTCGGGATGACGTTGCGCACGAGCACATCGCCCTTTGTCGCGGCGGCAGCGACCATATAGGTGCCCGCCTCGATCTGGTCCGGGATGACCGGATAGCAGGTGCCGTGCAGATAGGGCACACCGCGAATCTTGATCGTATCGGTGCCGGCGCCCATGATATCGGCGCCCATCGAATTCAGAAAGCTCGCCAGATCGACGATATGCGGCTCCTTGGCGGCATTCTCGATGACGGTCAGACCGTCAGCCTTGACAGCCGCGAGGATCGTGTTCATCGTCGCGCCGACCGTGACCAGATCAAAGAAGATCTGTGCGCCCCTGAGCCCGTTCGGCGTGGTGATATCGACCATGCCGCAGTCGACCTTGCAGTCTGCACCGAGACGCTTGAACGCCTTGAGATGCTGGTCGATCGGGCGGTCTCCGAGCGGACATCCGCCGGGGAGCGACACGCGGCAGTGCCCGAAGCGCCCGAGCAGCGCACCCATGAAATAGTAGGAAGCACGCATCTTGCGCGCCCACTGATAGGGCACGGTCCAGAGATTGATGCCCCGCCCGTCGATCTCGTAGCTGTTGGGAGAAATCTTCCGCACAACGGCGCCGAGCTGTCTGAGGATCGCGATGCTGATCTCCACATCGCTGATATCGGGAACATTTTCAATGATGCAGGGCTCATCCGCGAGAATCACCGCAGGCAGAATGGCAACGACCGCATTTTTTGCGCCGCTGATATCCACTGTGCCGCGGAGAACCCGTCCGCCCTTAATGACAAACTTCTCCGGTGTTTTCACAGCCTGTTCTCCTTGTTCTGTTCTGTTCAACTTCTGTATCGGTTCCGCAGCCGCATGTTCTGTTTGTTTCTGCGGTGCGGAATGCAGCATTTCTTCCAAGGTGACTCCATCATCCTTCTGTATCGCTGATCCCGTCGATCTCTTCGCCCTTCCAGTTCAGCCAGTGCACGCCGCTGCCGTCATAGGTGACGAGCTCCGCCTTCTCCAGCAGAATCTGCGACTTCGGCTTATAGCTCGCGTCGACGGCGACCTTCTGCAGCTCGAGCGCGATCTCCATCCCGTCGATCACCTGCCCGAAGATCTCGTAGTTGCCGTCCAGAGAGGGCTGACCGCCGGTCTTCTCGTAGATGCGGTGCTTATAGGGGCTGTATGTCAGACCGTATTCGGAGAGCTCCTGAAAGCTGTCCTCGGTGATCTCCTCGCCGGTGACGATATAGAATTGGCTTTTGTTGAGCTTCTCATTCGGGTCAATCGCATAGGCGACCGCACCGACGGTATGCGCCAGCCGGTTCGAGATCGTCTGCGAAAAGCCGCCCTCGCCCCATGCATCCTCGCCGCCCTGCCCGTTGCCCTTGGGGTCACCGGTCTGGATGACGAAGGTGTTGACCACGCGGTGGAAAATGAGCTCATCATAAAAGCCCTGTTCGATCAGCTTTTTGAAATTTTCAACGCCCTTAGGTGCTTCCTCGGGGAAGAGCTTGATCCTGATCTGACCGTAGTCCTTCACGGTCAGCACAGCGATCTCTTCGCCCTCGGCGGGCGCGGTATAGTTGATAATATGCTCGTCGTCGAGCGTGATCTCCTTGTGCCTGCAGCCGCTCAGAAGCGCAGCGAAAAGCACGGAGGCAGTCAGACACGCACCGACTCGCAGGAAACTATGCTTGCGCATCGGGATTCTCCTTCTATGGAAAGGGTGCCCACACGGGCTTCACTCTATATTATAGCACAGTCTTCATGATTTGGCAAGCGAAATTTCATGTTTCTGTAATCTTTTTCCAAGAAACCGTCCCCCGCACAGATCAAAACTATCCGATTCTTCAAGGAACGGCAGAAATCTCGACCGATTCGATCCGGATATCCTCCAGCGGCACATGATTTTCGCTGTCCGAGGAGACGGCGGCAGAGGTGATCGCGTCGAGCACGTCTGAGCCGTCAGTCAGCTGCCCGAACACCGTCATCTGCTGGGAATAGTTGGGAATCCCGCCCTTTTCGATGAACGCATCGGCGACGGCGGAGAGTGTCTCATTGGAGCGGAGCCCCTCCTGCATCTCGGCATCCATCTCGACGGTATCGACCACGAGAAAACGCGAGCCGGTGTAATACTGCTGTTTTCCCGTCAGTGTGCGGAAAAAGCCCGCATCCGCAGCGGTCGTGACCGCACAGAGCGCACCTCTGAGCGGCCAGAGCTTCGGGGAAAGCTCGCGGTCCACATGCTCCGCTGCACTGTCCGCATCCGAACTGAGGCTGCCGTCGGCATTCGGCGCGCCGCCCTCGAAGAAAATGCCGGGCTCCACGCGGAAAATATAGGTTCCGTCGTAATAGCCGCTCTCTGCGAGCTGCTTGAAGTTCTCAACGGTCTTGGGGCACTGCTCGGGATAGAGCACGAAGGTCAGGTCGCCCATTGTCGTGTGCATGATGCAGGTCGGCTGCCCGCTCTGCGGCGCATCCAGCTGGATGACCGCGATCTCGGCGGGGTCCAGAACGGCAGAATAGCGGCTGGTCAGACCGTACCAGCCGGAGACGAGCAGCGACGCGACAAGCGTAAAGGCAAAGCAGAGCGACAGACCCTTGACGAGCCGTGCGCGCTGCGGAGACAGACCGTTTCCTGAGAGCTTCATGCGGGTTACTTCCTTTGTTAGTATGGGATCCTTCTGCCTTATTATACCACATAGCTCAGAAAAAAGCAAGCCCGGGCGCGGAGCCCGCGCTGGCGATTTCCTCCGGGTACATTTTCGCGGAGCCTCCCAATTTTCGCAATGTACGGCGCTGAAGCGCCTTCCTGGGGCTTGATACTCCCAATGATTCACGCAATCAGCAGCAGAACCGACAGGCGCACAAGGGGTTTGGGGTGCCATGCTCCATTCAAAAACATCCGCGCAGCGGACACCGCCATTATTCTTTATCCACTATTCTTTATCCTTTATTCTTCCCCCCTTCTCCCTCCTGCCTGACTTTAGCAGCAGAAGTAACGGTAACGGAACTTCTCATTTCTCCCTCCCCTCCCCACTTGCTTTTCTGAGGGATTTCCGTTATAATAGAGGTAACAGGGCAAAAAGAATACCGCCCCTTCGAGAACGGGCGGTTTGAATTGAGGGGATGAATTCAATTTTGAGAGGGTTCTTGAATTCAGGTTCATTCCGATTATAGCACAGAACCGCGGAAATTGCAATACCTCAAACCGATTTTCTACAGTTATCCCATAAACAGAAGATTGAATTTGTGCAATATGTACAAAGATGCCGTCAGGAATAAGGAAAAGCACTTCCCGAATTCGTATCAGAATCAGAAAGCAGCTTTCCGACCGCAAAGGAGTACCGTTATGGAGCATGGCGAAGACAGCTACCGCCGCTTCCTTGAGGGCGATGAATCCGCCTTCACCGAGCTGGTCGAGGTCTACCGCGACCCGGTGACCTTCTTCATTCAGCGCTATGTGCACGATCTGTGCACCGCCGAGGATATCGCGATGGATGTGTTCATGCAGCTTGTGCTGCACCCGAAGCGATACCGGTTCGACACACCGCTCAAATCATATCTGCTGATGATGGCGCGCAGCCGCGCGATCGACTGGCTGCGGCAGCAAAAGCGCAGACCGACCGTTCCGCTCGAGGACGCCGAGGGCTGGCTCGCCGACGCGCAGTCGCTGGAGGAGACCGTTCTGCAGAATGAGCGTGCGCGCGCGCTGCACAAAGCGCTCAGCACGCTCCCCGAGGATCAGCAGACCGCGGTGCATCTGATCTATTTTGAACAGTGCTCCTATGCAGACGCCGCGAAAATCATGAAGAAAACGGCAAAGCAGGTCGACAATCTGCTCTATCGCGCCAAAAAGACGCTGCGGGAGCAGATCGGAGAGGAGGTTGCAGTATGAGACTTTCCAATGAAGAATTTGCAGCGGAGGTGCTGCGGCGCAGTGCACAGCAGCAGCGCGCAGACCGCGTCCGCAGGAGACGCATTCTCATGACGGTCGGATCGGCGGCGGCATGTCTGGTGCTCGTGATCGGCATTTCCGTCCGCGGACAGATCCAGAAAAACGCTGCGCCGCGCGTTCAGACGGACAATGCCGACCGCCCCGCGGCAAACGAAGGCTGCGCCGCGGAGCAGTCGCCGAAAATGGAAGAGCAGCGCAAGGGTGAGGAGAACCTTTCCTACAATCATACCAAGCGCGAAGAAGCCCTGCATTCCGGCATTGTGCTCTCGGCGGAGCAGACCGAATTCGATCTGGCAGAGAACCCGCAGATCACGGTCACGGTCGAAAATCCCGGCACAGCAGCCGTCACGGTCTCGGCACACGATTTCATGTTCGAGCAGGCGGAGCAGCATTTTGTGCTTCCGGATGACGCCGAAGCAGACAGCATCACGCTCGCGCCCGGAGAGAGCGGCAGGCTCACGCTGACACCGGCAGATTATATCGGTGATCTGCGCGGCGATCTGCGCGGCGGGTTCACGTTGGTCTATGTCCCCGGCGGTGCGAAGCTGACACTCACATTCAAATGAGAAGAGTCAAGTCAGGAGTCAGCAGTTCTGAGCTGCGGAGGTGAAACGATATGAAAAAACGCATCATGACCGGTATCATCATTGCCGTTCTTCTTGTCTTGTTCCTGCCTGTTCAAAAAAGAACATACGAAGACGGCGGCACAAGAGACTATTGCGCGCTCACTTACAGAATCGTCGTGTGGAATAAGCAGATGATCAGACAAAATAAAAACGGTTCCGGCAGAGAACCTTACACATACCATGAAACTTCCGTTTTCTGGATTCCGGACAATTTCAAGAGTATCGATGAGCTTTGGAACATCGAACGCGAAAAATCTGACCGGTTCTGAAACGGAAGCTGCCGAAAGGATGATTTTGATGAAGAAAACGAAACGCTTGGCGGCGGCATTGGCTTTGCTGCTGCTCACAGGCTGCGGGCAGGCAGACCCCGACAAGCCGGTCTCGGCACAGCCGATCAGCCTCTCCGGAAACCTGACAGAAACGCTCACCCCACAGGCGGTGCAGACCCATACGCCCGACGACGCCTTCCGGGACGCACATGCGCAGTTCGCGCTCGGGCTGCTGCTGCGCACCGCGGCGCAGAGCAGCGGCGAGAACCTGCTGATCTCGCCCTATTCGGTCATGCAGGCACTGGGCATGACCGCCAACGGCGCCGCCGGCGACACGCGCACCTGCATGGAGCAGACAATGGGCGGGCTGCCGGTCGACCGGCTCAATGCGTATCTCTCGGCTTGGCGGCAAAATCAGCCCAACACCGCCGGCTGTCTTCTGTCGACCGCCAATTCGGTCTGGTACCGCAGGGATTTCAGCGTCAAGCCGGAGTTTTTGCAGCAGACCGCCGACTATTACGACGCCGGTGCGTTTCTGCGCGATTTCAGCGACCCGCAGACCTGCACCGATGTCAACCAATGGATCGACAACCGCACGATGCACATGATCCCGAAGATGCTCGACAGCATCAGCCCGGACACTGTGATGCTGCTGGTCAACGCCGTCTCGTTCGACGCAAAATGGAGCGGAAAATATGAGAAGGACAGCATCAGCGCACGGACCTTCCATGCCGCGGACGGTACAGAGCAGACCGCGCAGATGATGTATTCCGATGAGCACGGCTTGCTCTCGGACGACGGTGCGGTCGGCTTCATGCGCCCCTATTACGGCGGGCGGTACTATTTCGCGGCGCTGCTGCCCGATGAGAACAGCTCCGTTGAGGACTATCTCGCGGGCATGACCGCAGAGCGCCTCAGAGACGTCTTCCGCTCGGCGGATTTCAGCCGGAAGGTCGAGGCGGGTCTGCCGCAGTTCTCCTGCGAATACGGCACCGACCTCAGGAAAACGCTCAGCGACATGGGCATGGCGCTTGCCTGTACGCCGGCAGCCGATTTCAGCGCCATGACAGACAGTGCCGAGCCGGTCAGCATCAGCAAGGTGCTGCACAAGGCGCGGATCGAGGTCAACGAAGCGGGCACGAAGGCAGCCGCCTCGACGGTCGTCGTCATCACAAAGTCTGCGCCCGCAGTCTCCGATGCGGAGCCGGTGCGCGTCATTCTCGACCGCCCGTTTCTCTTCGCGATTTACGACAGCGAATACGGGCTGCCGGTCTTCCTCGGCGTGCTCAATTCCGTGACCGCATAAGCGCCGATCTGCGCAAAGCCCCCGGACGTGATGCTCCGGGGGCTTGTTTTGTTCAGATGGTCAGCGTGAGATTGTTCATGCCGAGCGAATAGAAGTATTTGGTCTCGCGCACCAGATGCATCACGCGGGAGATGCCGATGTGCGCCCCGGGCTCGTCCTGTGCCTGCATCTCCATGTATCTGACCGGGTCGAATTTCTGACAGTTGTCACGGAAGCGCAGCACCGTGCCGTCTCCGCCGATCATGATTCGGACATCAATGCTGTTGTCGCGCTCCGGACGGAAGCCGTGTGCGATGATGTTCTCCGCCATTTCCCGCACACAGAGCGCGATCATCGCGCAGACCTTCGGGGGCAGCCCCTCCGACGCGCAGAACACCGACGCCGCCTCGGCAACGCCCTGCACCTGTGCAGGCTCGGTCACCGAGAGCTCAAGACAGTGCTCCTCGCCGGTTCCGAAATCGCGGCGCAGCAGCATGAAGCACCCGCGGCGCAGCGGTCGGCGCAGCAGCACGATCAGACAGATCAGCAGGAGCGTCAGCAGCTCACCGGCTGGATAGCCCATCCAGATGCCGCTGACCCCGAACATCCGGCTGAGGACAAAAGCCGCGAGCGCGATCAGCACGAAATTCTGCATCACCGAAATCATCAGCGACACCGCGACCTGCCCGACGCCCTGATAGAAGTTTTTGAAGCCGGTGTTGAGCGAGCAGGGCACCAACGAGAGTACAAAGATCCGCAGACCGGTCACGGCGAGCCCCTTTGCAGCGGGGTTCTCGAGGAACATCGTCACGAGCGGGTCTGCCGCGAGCAGCACAATGCCCGTCACCAGCCCGCAGAGCACGATTCCCATGCGCACCATGATCTTCATGAGCTCGTGCAGGGAGGCGCGGTCACGGTCGCCGTAGAACATCGACGCGAGCGTCAGCGTGACCGACGCAATGCCCGAGCTGAACGCATAGCAGAGGTTGCCGACCGTCGAGATCACCGAAAACGCGGCGACTGCCAGATTGCCGCCGACCGAGAGCAGGAGCTTGTTGAGCACGAAGGTCAGCAGCACGAGGCTGACCTGATTGACGAGTGTGGGCACGCCGTGCTGGAGCAGGCGGATCGCCGTGCTGATGCGGACCGATTTCGGACGCAGCTTGAAGATGCAGTCCTTGCGGAAGAAATAGGGAATGCCGACCGCGAAGGCGATGTAATAGCTTGCCGAGGAGGCAAGCCCCATTCCGAACGTGCCCTGATGCACGACCAGCACATTGAGCAGATTCAGCGTGATGTTGCTGCCGATCAGCGCGAGCACCGCCTTGACCAGCCGGGAGCGGATGCCGGACATCTGCATATACGGCACCATAATCTGTGCCGCAATGAAGCCCGGCGCACCGACGATAAAACCGCGCAGATAGTCGCGCGTGAGCCCGAACACGGGATTCTGCGGGGAATTCTCCCCCGCGCCCAGCAGCGTGCAGATCGGGTCGGTGAGCAGCAGCACAAGGATCACGCCGATCACCGAGACGGACGCCGCCATCACGATCGAGACCGTGAAGCAGGCGTTTGCGCGCTGCTTGTCGCCGCGCCCGAGCGCCTTTCCGCACATCACCTGAATGCCGGCTGCCAGCATGCTGCCGAAAGCCGCAAACACCAGCAGGACCGGCGACGCCAGACCGTATGCCGTCATGGAATCGACGCCGAGAAAGCGCCCGATCATGATGCTGTCGACCAGCATGCACAGCGTAACGGTCATTGCCGAGAGGATCTGCGTCACCAGCATCCTGCCGAACAGTTTTTTGATCATAGGATGATGAACCTTCCTGATGTTGATGGAAGCTGCGCTTTCATGCGCATCATTTTTATTATACCATGAATCGCGCAGGATTTCAATATCTTCACCAAGAGTTTCAGAGAAATCTCATAATCGGTCAGCGGGAGGCAAGATACTGCTGGAGTGCGGCATAGATCGTGAAGGCGACCTGATGCTGATAGTCCTCCGTGCAGAGCAGCGCGGCTTCGTCGGGATTTGACAGGAATCCGCACTCCGCCATGACCATCGGATGGCGGCAGGCATCGCAGAGATAGAGCTCCTTGCCGCAGAGCTTGATCTCGCGGCTGTTCTGCGGCTGCAGCATGCTCTGAAAGCTGCTCTGCAGTGCGCGGGCAAGCGATTCGCTCTCGGGGTTGGTCGCGGAATAGAACATCTGTGCGCCGCTGTAGCGCGGGTCGGTGAACTGATTCTGGTGGATGGAAATGCAGACCGCGTCGGCGGGCTCGTTGAGGATTGCCAAGCGGTTTTCCATGTCCGAGCGCTTCTGGTTTGCAATGCCCGTGACGCCGCTGTCGTGGATGGAGCGGTCGGTGTCGCGCGTGACATGCACCTCATAGCCCGAGACCGTCAGCAGGTCGCGCAGGTCCAGCAGAATATTCAGATTGATCCCCTTCTCCGGAATCCCGTCTGCCGTTGAGCAGCCGCCGTCGATGCCGCCGTGTGGCGCATCAACTTAAACTAGTCCTGAAATCTTCGCATTTACGTTGTTTTCACAATGCCATTATAACACGTTTTCGGACGAATGTCAAGAAATCCGGCAAAAAAAGCATAAAACCGCGGAGAGCCCGTGCGCTCCGCGGTTCCGCTTTCGTATTATCTGCAAATCGCCGACCGACTCGCTTTTTGTTTGATTCACATTCTCATGCGACGAAGTCATCCATCCGCATGAGCATATCCAATAACAGCGATGTGTCCAGAAGTGTCAGCACGCCGTCATTGTTGAGGTCTGCCGCATCCATTGCCGACTGCGAAGGCATCTGCTCCGGTGCATCCTCCGTGATCAGCCGGATCGCCGTGACGGCATCTGCAATGGAAATGACCTTGTCACCGTTCAGGTCGCAGCGGCGATACTGCGGCAGCGCATAATAGTACCGCTTCGATCCGTCCCCCGTCGTCATCAGGCCGAAATGATCGGCATACAGAGAATCCACCAGCGTTTTCCCGTCATAGAAATTGAGGATCATCTCTCCGCCCGGCGAATAATCCGTCTCCACAGAGGTGACATTTTTGCCGGTTTGATTCTTGTAGGCAGTCAGACCGTATTCGTTGACCTGTGCATCTGTATAGGCAGGATATGCCGCAAACGAGAGCGGATTGAGATAGTTATACAGCCGGTAGGACTCTGTCTCACTCTCCAGTGTGAAAAAGCCTCTGATGCAGCCCGCTTCGGTGTAAAGACAGCTGTCCCAGCGGTAACGGTTCACGCCGTCGGCAGTGCGGAATTCCCAGATACCCGGTTCTGTCTGCTGATAGGTGAAGGCCGTTTCCGTGCCGTCTGTGAGATTCTTCTCCAGACCGTTTCCGTTGCGGAACTCACAGGCGGTATTCTGATAGATGTCATAGTAGAGTCCGTTCGGGATTTCGGGCAGTACTGCGTCTTTGACAGAGATGCTGTAATCAGTCGGAATCATGCCGTCCTGCTCAACATGGACAACAATGCCGTTTTCAGCATCCTCCGGTTTCAGATAATACTTATGTCCCGAAGTGACCTTCTCTCCGTTGACCGTGATGCTGCCGGTCGAGATCGGCTGGAAGAAGGCATTGTCTGCGCCGGTCAGCTGGAGCTGCCGTCTTTCGAGGTCGGCATACGCAAAGCCGTCATAGCCGTACATCAGAAGGCTGGAAAGCACGGCATGCCGCTGCTTAAACGGTTTGACATATACGGTTTTTTTGCCGATGTCCGCATAAGCCGCGACGGTCATATCACCGGTGAAGGAAATGGGTTCCTGGTAAAGCTGAAAATCACCGCCGTCGATCGTATAGTAAATATCGGCACCTTCGGCGCTTGTCAGAGCGATTGTCTCCCCGATGGCTGCTTCATTGCGCTCCTTTGAAAAGGAAACGCTGCCGGCATCCACGCCGTATGCGCGGACACAGACATTTCCGACAATCATCTCAAGATTGATATCATTCACGACTTTGTCCAGATCAGCGGTATCTGTCCACGTCATGCCGTCTGCGCTGACAAAGCTCTCCTGTCTGCCGAATGATCTTTGAATCTGCGTGCCTGTCGCGCCGGTTGCTTTGCTGAAGTTCTCGTAATTGCCGCGCAGATAACCGGTGCGGTCTTTGATGATTTTCGTATCAACCTGTCCGATTTCGCAGGGAATATGCGCGCCGGCACTGCCGCTTGCTCTGACCGTCACGGCAAACGGTTTTCCTTCCCGGACGGTGACAGGTTCAGCGATCGGCACCTGATAATATCCCCTTTCCGGGAACGTATACGTCATGACCTCGGATGCCGTGCCGGAGGAGGGATTGTTTCTGTCCTCCAGTCCGGTGTATACCGTGACCTCCAAGGTGTCTGCCGGGTCCAGGCAGGCGAGCATCAGGTCAGTCAGACAGCAGTCATCCGGCGAAGAAAACACATTCGCATAGTAGCCTTCCGTGTCGGTTTTCTGCAGCGTGAGTGCGAGCGCGCCTGTGATTCCCCAGTTGTCATAGGAAAAATACTGGTCATGGTCGGAAACCTGCCGCACGTCAAACCACCCGAAATCTCCGAGGGTGGTGTCCGCATAAGAGATCCAGACATAGCCGCAGTCACCCCAGTCGGCTCCCCAGCTGTTTCTGACGAGCCACGCACCGTTTCTGTCCGGCTGATAATGAAAATTCTCAGCAGGATAATTGTCATCCCAGCCGACCAGTGTCATCATGTGCCCGTTCATCGGATCATTCGCCGCAAATTCTGACCGGATCTGGCCGGCAAGCTGCTCGGGGTAATACAGCGTGCTGTTTTCGCTGTCATAACAGCTTGTCGCAAAATACGACGTGCTCACGGAAAAAGCGACGGCTTTTCCGCTGTAAAGCTGTTCCTTGATCACAAGCGGGTCAATTTCATAGGTATTGGTATCATAGTTCCACGGATCATACACATGCGCAGCAGTCACCTCCAGAGCGGCTTTCTGCTGGTATTCCCAGATGCTGCGGCTCAGATCCGGCTGTCCGCTGTCATAGGGATAATCCGCCTCCCGCATCGGTCCGACTCTGTTGAGGAGCAGCGGGACTGCATCCTGAAAAAAGCTGCCGAAGCCCAGAATATCAAAGTCCGGATCATCGGTCAGTCCCGTCTCGCCGGAGCGAAGCGCATAGGCAAGGAACCATTCGGAGAGGTCAACCGACGGGTCATCCGCGATCATTTCGCTTTCCAGTGATGCCATCATGCTGTGCGCCCAGCAGGTGCCGTAGGGGTTCTGGTTTTTCACAGCCGAGACCAGACCTTTCTCCCGCAGATCGAACGCATAGGGCAGATCGGTTTTCGGGTTTATGGCATCATCCGCCGCCGAGACTGTCGCCGGCATCTGCGGGAGCGCAGATGTGAATGCGGCCAGTGCAATCATAATTGCGGTAATTCGTCTTCGTTTCATAGTGTCGTCCTCCGTTTTGATAAGCAGATAGATTGAGAATATCATTATTATACTGCTATTTTGCGGAATCGTCAAGCAGAATCGGGGATAAAAAAGCTCCGGATTGTGCGGAGCAATCCGGAGCAGCAGCCTGCCGGGAAACGGCCATACAGTTCGGCCTTTTTTCAAAAGCACGCGGGGGTTCGCGATCCGCGGCTTGTTTCATATTTTCCAGTGGATATGTATTTCCCGCTCGCTGTTTTCATCGGGCATCCCGATCTCCACATACTCGATGAACTCGTCAGCGATCATGCGGTCCAGATGCTCGAAGTGCGTATACTGCGCGAGCAGTGCCTTTTGTCCTTCGGCATTCGCCATGCGTGTACGGCAGGCGGCGATCTGTTCGTTCACGATGCCGATTCGCTCGGTGATCTCCTGCTCCTCTGCGGTCAGGCTTTCACGGAACAGCCGGTAGTCCGCCTCTGAAATGACACCGTCGAGCTTGTCCTTATAGGTCGCAAGCAGACGCTTTTTCGCGGCGTCCTGCCGCGTCTGCAGCTTCATCAGTGCGGCTTCCAGCTCCCTGATCTGCTCCTCATACAGCCCGCCGAAGCTGATCTCGCCGGACTGACAGTATTCTGCGACAATGCGGTTGAGCTCAGCGAGAATCGTCTCCTCAAGAATCTTGCCGCTGAATGATCGGGTATTCGGGCAGTTCATCGCGCCGATCTTGTAAGATGCGCATTGCAGATTGTAGTATTTGATCGTGCGCTTGCTGTTGTAGTAGATATTGCGTTTCATCGGTCGCCCGCAGACAGCGCACCGCACCTTTCCCGAAAGCGGCGACAGCTCCTGCGAACGCTTTCCGACTCTGGTGTTGCTGCTGAGCCGCTCCTGCGTCCGCGCCCATGTCTCCGCGTCGATAATCGCTTCATGCGCGTTCGGAATCCGCACCCATTCCTCCGGCGTGACCATCTTGCGCTTCTTGTTCTTGTAGCTGATGTGGTGGGTTTTGCCCTGCACAAGCGTGCCGGTGTAGACCTCGTTCGGCAGCATACGGGCAATGGTTGTCTGTGTCCAGAGTCCGCTGGCGTTGCTCCCGCTCTCGTTGCAGTTGACGTAGTTTGAGCCCGTTCTGCGCTTATATGCGCTCGGATTCGGAATGCCGTCTGCATTCAGCGCCTGCACAATCTGCCGGTAGCCAGCCCCGGACACATACATTGCAAAAATGCGCTGCACAACAGGCGCTGTCTCCGGGTCAACAATCAGGTGATGTTTGTCTGCGGGGTCGATCTGGTAACCGTACGGCGCAAAGGAGCCGACATACTGCCCCTGCTCGCGCTTATAGGTGAGCGTGCGGCGGATCTTCGCGGAGATGTCCTTGACATACATCTCATTGTAGGCGCTGGTGAACAGCCGCAGTGTGCCGTAGCTTTCGCTTTCGGTGTCGGCATTGTCTGCCACGCCGATGAACCGGATACCCCATTCGAGGAATTTGTCGTTGAGGAGCTGCTCGATCACGACCGTATCGCGGGAGAAACGGCTCTGATCCTTGCACAGCACGATGTCGATTTTGCCTTGTTCGCAGTCGCGGAGAAGGCGGCAGAATTCCGGACGGGTGCGGTCAATGCCGCTGAATCCGTCGTCAACATAGAGGTCGAAAATCTCCCAGCCTCGCTCAATGCAGTAGTCGCGCAGCATGGCTTTCTGATTCTGAATGCTTTGGCTGTCGTCATTGCCTGCTTTGTCCTTATCCTCGATGGACAAGCGGCAGTAAATACCCACCTTCGGCATAGACCGCACCTCCTTTCTGTGTCATGTGCTTGCGCGGTTATCCCGCCTTCTTGGCTTTGGCAGTCACGAGCTTCTGGATTTTCGCCGTGACGACCCGTTTGAGCTGTTCTCGCGGGGATGCAAAGCTGCTGCGGATTTTCGTTTTTTCCTTCATGGGAAACCCTCCTTTCTGTGCATTTTATGTTGTGCCCTGCAGGGGTATGCCTGCGGACTGCAGGTGATCGGCGCTTGACAAATATCCGATCCGATATTATAATGAGTATGGGCGGTGCGCCCCGAGGGGCGCCGCGTTACGCTCTTGATTGCTGGCAGGCATCCGGCCATACCTCCTGAAACAGTTTGTTCATTTCACCAAGATAATCATACGATTCCGTGCTTATCAACAGGAAACAGTCCAGACGGGTTTTCAGCTTGTCGTGGTCGCTCGGAGATGCGCAGCGGTGATACTTCTTGATCTGCGTAAACAGTTCTGCAAGCAGATCTTTCCAGCCGGGATAGTCTGGATGGAATCGTCTCTTCAGCTCCAGAAACTGCTGCTGAAGTTCCTGCTCGATGCGTTCCTGCGGATCCTCCTCGGGTACTTCACGTACTGGTGGTGCTGGTTGCTCATCGATCTTCGGAATGGCTTCCGCCGTTTCGGCAGCTGCCGAATCCGACGTGGGCACTTCTACAGACTCCGGCTTCGTGGTCTCCGAAGAATCCGCTTCTGGCACAGCCTCGACCGTTTCCAGTACACTGTTTGCCGGTTCCGGCGATTGTGACAGCTGCTCCTCTACCGAGGAGGGTTTGAGATTCATCTCATCCGGTGGAGGTGGAGTCAGCGGTATGAAAATTACCCTTGGCATCTCCGGTAGTGCTTCCTTAGCCGTAGTTTCTTCGGCAGGCACATCATCAGCCGTTTCCGGCAATTGTGGCATCTGCTCCTCCATCATGGAGGATTCGACGTCCATCACATCCGCAGTGGAAGAGAGCAGCGGTAGGGAGATTAGCTCTTGTCCCTCCGGCAGTGTTACCTCGACCTGATCGTCTGCCTCTTCGGGCTGCGATGCTTCGGATTCATCTGCATTCGATGATGGAACATCACTCTGATATTCGCGCTTGAAGCGCTCGTAGAACGGTGTCTCGACAAAGTCAACGACGCGACCTCGCAGTGTAACGGGTTCGTTTTCTCCGATATCTTTGCTGTAGGCATCCAGTTCCATGATGATGTCGCCCGGCTTGAATTTGGGGAAAACGGCATCCTGTGCGTCCTTAAACCCAAGCATCTGCGCAACCTTATCTTCGGATTTTCCGGGGCGGCAGTAACTCCGAATGCTCGCTTGGCGCATCGCGTCAAGGTGGGGATGCCGTTGATCGAAATAATCCTGTGTGGCTCCGATAAGCGCTGTGTGAAACCTTCTTCCATCGGTTATGATGCTGCGCAAGGGAGAGTTAGGCGCGAGATTCTGATCTTTCATCTCATCGACTGCTATGGTCAGGAACTTGCTGTCATGAACCATCTCCCAGTTGAACAAAGAAGCAGCAAGCAAATCAAGTAAGACATGGGTGTCATCGCCGACTTCAATGCCGAGGTCGATGATAATAATCTTTTTTTCGCGCTCGAACAGGTCGCCCCAACTAACAGCTTCGCAACCAATCTCGTCAAGCTCGCCTAAAATGTCAACAAGAGTGTCGATGATATCAGTGTCAATCCGGCCGTCCTTCTCCATTTTGGTTAGCATATCAACAAAATCGACAGTATCGTTTTTGCCGTGGAGGTAATCGGAAAGGAAGTGTTGAAGCCCTTTCTTCTTTTGGCTGACAATGGCTTTATCCGGACCCATCTTGCCGAGCGCAGCAGCCAGCAAACTGTAGATCACCCGCTTCTTATCTGGTAAATTGTTGCAGCCTTTCAGTGAACCGAGATTAATCGGGATATGCCCCCGCCCAACTCCGACCGAAATATAACAGAACAGTTTATCGACGACGTCACGCGGCAACATGCGATACAGCATCTTCTTGGAATAGGTGCGGCTGACATCGAAAACGACAACAATGTGCTGTAAAATCAAGAGCATGCAGAGGATCTGCGCGATTGCCCAGGATTTTCCAGCACCGGATCTACCGGTTCCGAAGTATATGTTGTTCTCTTCGTTTTCGTAGACAAGCATTTTTCCGGCATATCGCCCGTCAACAGTTTTTATCAGCGGCAGAAACCCTTCTGTCGGTATTTCATCCCGTCGAAACAGGAATTGTTCCTTGTCAATCAGGTCGAGCCGTTGTCGGTTTTCCGGCGTCAGCAGCGTAAAGTTCAACGCTTGTACATACAGCGGATAGGGCACGCCGTCGGAGGTAATTGCGGCAATGCGAATGCTTTTCTCGCCTCGTGGTGTGTGCTTGAGGCAGCCGCACTCATACAGCGCAGTGGTCAAGCTGTCGGTATCGCTGATGGTAGTCATTTCCTTCGAAATTGCAACGGTGTCCGCTGTTTTAAGATATAATCGCCGCTCGACCTGATCCACGATGATCGTATGCGTTCCTTTGTCAAACGGCGTGACTTCCGCTTTCAGGAGGAGGCTGAACTCACCGTCCGCAATCTTCTGATTCAGGAGCATTCCGAACTCTGAGCAGATACGATCATTCAAAGGCTGCTGATCTTGTTCCTGTGCGCCGAGCCACTCGATGATATACGCCCGGAGGTCTTCATCAAACAGCGGGCTGAAAAACTCTCCGTACATCTGCATAGAAGTCATCAACATGATGTAGGTGTTGTGCTTCGAGACCGGGATGGATGCGGGAATATTTGCTCGGATTTCATCAATATGCCCGCGAAAGGCCTTGACAAGGTCACCGTGGTTGCAACCCGTCTCAATCCGATAAATCAGAACTGCGTCCAGCCGTTTTAGTGCAGTCTTGTAATCCGCCAGTGAGTACGTGGACATAGTATCTTCCATCTCCAAAACACATCGCTTTTCACGCGGAATATACAAGTCAGCGAATTGGGTAATCAGCACAGGCACATGATGAACGACTGAACCGCTGCAAGTTGCCCTGCTCACATCCTGAATGAGAAGGTCATAGCCTTTCTCACCCTTCTTAAGCTGATCAGCAGCGAAGGTGTCAATCACCAAGGCAACACCGTCATTGATGTTCTCAAGCGCGAACTTCAGGGGCTTGACCTTCGGTCCTATCGGCGGGGCGCCGAGAGAATCATACCGGGTGTTTTTCAACAGTGCAACCAGCAGTAGAACAGGAATCAGCAATGTGGGTTTGACCAGCAAAACATTGTCTGCGGAAATATCGCACTGTGCAAACAAGAATTGCATCCAGCTAGCGATTCGGAAAAGTAGGGGAAACCCTATACACACATTGGCAAGAGATTTAATAAATGCAGGATTAAGGACTGAAAGTATTTCCACATACATCCAAAGTCTGTACGAAACAAAACACAAGGAAACCCCGACATATACAAAACGCTTTGGAAATAAAAAGTTCAAGGACGCACTCTACAGCCAGGTCAAAGACAAATTTGACGGAATAACACTGGAGAATATGGCCGAGGTATTAGCAAAAGAGTTTTTTGCCCTCATTCAGACTGCAAAAGAAGAGTCTGATATTAAAGCCTTACGAAGACAAACGACCGACATCGTTCGTATCATATCATTCATTCAGAAAATAGACCAAACAGTGTGTGAGATGATCACTATCGGTCGCAGCATTGCCGAATCCCGCGTAACTACTCGGAACGATTATGTGAGCATATCGAATCTGAATAAAAGCCTATGTCAAAAGCTATCTCATTTATCTGAATTATCGTCGGCTCTGTATGCCTGCAATGAGCCAGTTCTGGAAAAAGCGATAAATCAGGTTTATGTTGCTATTCAGAGCATAGAAACAAGCGATTTTATTTTAACAGAAAGCGAGTTTATGTTATCATCAAACCGCAACTATCTCCTTCATAAACTTCTGGACAGGTTGGATAATTTGCAAACAGAGGCAGATAAGATATCTAAAACATAAGATTCAGCCCGCCCCTATTAGGGGGCGAGCATACTTTGATAGATGCGATAGAAACGGGAATGTGACACGCCCAGTTTCCGCATTGCGTCAATTGGACGCATCTCTCCGCGCCGCACATTCTCCATAACCTCGCGCCAGTTCTCAGGTAATGGAGCGGCTGGACGACCAAACCGAACGTTCCTCCGCTTTGCTGCCTCAATGCCTTCCCGCTGACGGGCACGGATTTTCATGCGCTCATTTTCAGCAATGCTGCCGAGCACCTCAATCAGTATGGCGGTGACCATCTCTTGGATCCAGAGCTGCTCCGGCGGGAAGTCCGTGAGCGTTGTCGGGATGTCAAGAATCTTGACGCGTACCCCCATGTCCTTGAAATGCTCAAGTTCCTGCTTGATGTCGCTCTTATTGCGGCTCAGGCGGTCGAGCTCTTTCACTACTAACGTGTCACCCCGCCGAAGAATCTGCCGTTTCAGATACTGATAACCTTCGCGATCGGTATCCTTTCCGGATGCCTTATCAACAATAATCTGCAGTTCCGGTACGCCGAAGAGGATGAGTGCCTCGACCTGACGGTCGGTATTCTGCTCCCGTGTGGACACACGGGCATAACCATAGATTCTGTTGTCCATATGACTCCTTTCTGTGCCAAAAAGCCATGGTGACTTTTGAGACGTCCCAAAACTCAGAAACGGGCTTTTTGATATAATCCCCTTAGAGTAGACACACGAAAAAACAAAAGTGTGAAAACTCTAAGGGGGTTATTTTAATGTCAAGACGAAATAAAATTACGGATGAAGAACGGATGTCAGCGGTACAAGAATACATAAATGGAGAAG
>JAEEGL012395922.1_pt1 | contig 41250 bp, 34 predicted proteins | sample 9134231 | NCBI WGS metagenome assembly JAEEGL01 (sample SAMN16246548, study PRJNA631951) | gut metagenome | biome: gut microbiome; feature: rumen; material: fiber-attached | host: Bos | place: Iran: Karaj | collected 2018-10
ACAGGCTTGTCCGCAAGTCGGATTGCCAGTTGTCAAAGATCAATCTAGCCTTTGAGTCTTCTATGACTCAAAAGAAATTGTTCTCATTGTATCTCCGCCTTATGCTTCGCGCAGTTGAGCCTCTTAACTGGTTACGTAGTATCCGAATCTTGAGAGTGGGGCTCCGCCCCACGCCCCGAACTCAGGGAACCTCGGCGTTATGCCTTGCATTCGGGGTTTGGGGCAGCGCCCCAACTTTGAAATAGCCTTAAATGTTGCCATCTGATTGCGCTTGTGTTGTGCGAAGCCGAGGCGGAGCGGTAGCGGAGCCCACTTTGCGAAGCGTCGGAGTTCGAGACAAAATGGAACGAGCCAGTTGGGAATGAGGTGTGGTGAATTTCGTAGATGCGCCCCGGCCAGGGAACTGCTGTAAATTTTTAACCGTCGCTTCTGGAATTATGCTATACTAGCAGTGTCTTAAGGAGACCTGTATGAGCATGGATTGCAGATGCGGCGAAGGATAAGGAGGAAGCGGATGGAGGCTTGGTTCAAGTTTGGCGGAAGCGGCGGCTACTACGGTCAGTCGACCGTGGATGGCATTGGTGACGAGGAAGCGGACTTCAAGATGCTCAAGGCCCTCGGCGAGGAGGCGAAGTGCGATCCCGACAGCATGGACGAGTCGGTGTCCGGGATCGTCGACTACTTCGTGGAGGTGACGAAGGACGACGTTGACGGCAAGGTCCTGTTCAGGAAGGAAGGGCGCATTGCCGACAAGAGCGGCGCGCTCGAGCTGGAGAAGGGCCAATATGTGCTGAGGTGTCTATGCGGCGAGGAGGGAATCTGGCAGACCGGCCGTCTGCAGGTTCCAGACTCGGACCTTGAGCGCCATGTCGCCAAATACCTGAAGGCGCACGGCGGGAAAAGAGGCGCAGCGGTTAGCGACTACTTCGGGACGCGCCTTGTAATGCACACCGCATCCGTCACGGGTTTTGCGACGGTCTGCGAAAGCGTTGGCTTCCCCGGGCTGGAGGCAAAGGCCGAAGCGAGCAGCGGAGGTTGCGACGACGAGTGCTGCGACGAGGAGTGCTGCGACGAGGACTGGGCCTGCCCCGAGACGGACGGCACGGGTGAGTTCCTCTCGGCAGTCGATTCAACCGGCAGGGTGATCGACCTTGACGCCCCCGCGCCCAAGAAGCGCAAGCCCCCCAAGCCTGCGGCAAAGAAGCGCAATGAGTCCAAGCCCGCAGCGAAGACATTGAAGGCGCGGAAACCTTCCAAGCCCGCAGCAAAGAAGCAAAAGAAGATCCAGCGCAAGTAGAAGACGTAGTTACGTTGATGTGCGAACAAGTAACAACAAAATGGAACTGATGATTGGGGGCCAGGGCATTGGTGCGACAATGTTTTTGTTGCCATCAATCTTTTTTGCGACCAGAGCCGGGAATGTTTATTATTGTTTGCTCGTCAATTTAACAGTGATTAAACTAAAACAAGAAAGGTGAACAGAAGATGAGTGGGAAAGTAAACGACAGCATGATTGCGAAGTTCAAAGACATGCTGACGGAAATCGCCAAGGGGAACAAGCGGTTCTACGAAATTGATTGGTTCGAGGATGCCTGGTATAAGCAGAAAGAACTGAAAGCAGAGGCCAAAGAGGTTGCGGACGCGGTTACAAGGTTAATTACCGAGACAACGGGGCTGATGCCTGAAGAGCAGGCCGATGCGTTCTTCAAGGCGGGCTATCCGTTCATGAAGGTTGATGTTTTTGACAAGACGGAGCTCGTTGGTATTTTCAATCGGATTGCATTCGAGGCGGATAGGGCTCTGAAGATTCGGCTCCTCGGTGGAAAGGACGGAGAACTCATGGGTGATCGTGAAATCTGCGACATAATTGCCCGCTCGCAATGCATCCACTTCCAGTGTGAGACATATCCGGTCGAGCACGACCTGGAGTCGTTTACAAAATTTGAGGTATATGTTGCATACTTCCTTCCCGGGACCCATCGTGGCTTTGTAGTCCGAATCGACAAATGATGCTTACCCCCAGCTCTGAGAGGTGGTCGGTCCTGGAGCCTCTTTTGTGAAGCTTCGGAGTTGCAGACAAAATGGGACAAGACCGTCCGGAATGGAGTCAGGTGAATTTCTCAGGTGCCTTGTCGTTTCCCGAAATTTTTCGCGCCCGACCGCCTGAAGTTTTGCTATAGTCTGCAATAGATAATTCATGCTAGGAAGTTCATGGCTCTCGGCAAAGACTGCGCCACCTTTCTTTGCCGTGAATGGAACAGCTGGCAGAGGAGGAGTAGCGATGAGCACTATAAAGGAGTTCAACCTTAGGATGCTTAAACCCATACGGGATTTCTTTCGAAAGCAGTTTCCCGATTCTTTAACACACCCACTCTTCTTGGGGGCCGATGGGTATGCCCTTTCTATTCGAGCGAATCATAATGATTTGATTGACCACAAGTATACAGCTCATCGCCCAGCAGGTTATATTGATGTTGCGATTCGTCCACTTAGAAGAACTCGAGTCGTGCTAAGGGTTTGGACGGAGGATCGTGGTTCTGGGCTTAACAACCAGCTTAAAAAGCTGCATTTTGCCGATTCGGTAGTTGAGACGCGGCCAGGGTTGTCCTGGGAAGATTCTTTGAATAAAACAGAGGACCTTGATGCCCCAAGAGGAATTTATGATTTCTATCGTGATATTAGTTTCCCCGATGGAGTCTTGTCGGCAGAGCAGATGAAGACTCTGCTAGAAGATTATCGAGCCATAGAGTCCAAATTGGGTGAGCTTAATTTGCTTTAATTGGCAATAGTTAAAACAGTCCTCATTTCAGAGGACAGCCTATGGTCAGCCTTGGGGCTTGCGCTGAGCAGCTCGGAGGTTGGCTGGAGTTTACCTGAGTGCATCTTATCGTGCATCTCCCACGTGCGCGTCTGGCAGATCGTGGGAAAGACGAGAAAACACCTTCGTGAATACCTAGAGGCGTGTGGGGCGAAGTAGCCTTTTGTTTAGGTTTGGCACGACAACGGGAGGCGGCTCAATGCCGCCTCCCGTTATATATGTAGGGAAGTATTAAGGGGGCATAACACTCCGCTTAATAGTGGAAGGTGTGATTGTTTGCTCTTTGAAGATGCAATTCACGGATTTTTTCTTGTAATACATGGTTGCTCCGGCCATTTTACTCTTTCAGGTAGGCAGTTGAATGGCAGCATCCTGATGGAGAAAACAGAAATGGAAAAGGAAAGCGAAATGACAAAAGAGTTCATCAAAGCGGTGATGTCCGTGCCGTCGTGCTCCGGAAAGGAGTCGATGTTCCGCGAAAGCATCGAGCGGTTCGCGGACGAGCGCGGGATCGCCCATCGCCGCGACGGGAAAGGGAATCTCTACCTCGCAAAGGGCAGCGCAGCTGGCGGCTATTATCCGTGCCTGGTCAATCACATGGACACGGTCCAGACCTGGCAAGGCGCGTTCGTCGACCAGTCTCGTCCGATTGACATCCTGGAGCGGACGCGCGACGGGCATACGGAGCTGTATGCAAAGGGCGGCGGCATTGGGGCCGATGACAAGCTCGGATGCGCCATCGCGCTCGCGCTCGTGGCTGTCCTGCCTGCGGCGAAGGCCGTCTTCTTCGTCGAAGAGGAGCTGGGCATGCTTGGATCGCGCCAGCTCGACGTTGGCTGGTTCGACGATGTGGGCTTCTGCCTGTCGTTCGACTCGCCGCATCGCAACCGCGCAAGCCGCACCTGCTCGGGCCGCCTGCTCTACTCCGACGGCTTTTTCAAGGAGATCCTGCAGCCGATCTGCGCCCGGCACGGAGTCTCTCGCTTCAACGAAGAGCCGTTTACCGACGTCACGCAGATCCGCGACAAGACGAACGTGATGTGCTTCAACGTGGGCAACGGCGGACAGCTCGCCCACACATCCTCCGAATACCTCGTCGTCGAGGATGCGCAGAGCGCCTATGCGCTGGGCAAGGAGTTGCTCGAGACGGTTGGGACTGACAAGTATTGGTTTCCGTAAAGAGTGCTTGCCCGCTATGCGACCACGAAAATTAATTTTCCGCCGCTTCTGGAATTATGCTATACTAGCTGTGCTCTAAGGAGACCTGCATGAGCATGGGTTGCAGAAGGAACAATGACATACGATCCTACATGCACTTTTGTGACGAGCGACCACCACTTCGGTTCGTGGAGGCACAACCCTACGCCGTTCCGTCCTGCGGTTTTCTCGCAGGCGGAGGAGGAGGTGCTTGTCGAGAAGTGGAATTCTACCGTCAAGCCGACCGATCTGGTCCTCTATGTCGGCGACTTCTGCGACTGCGAGACAGCCGCCGAGCTGATGTCGTACCGCTCGCGGCTGAACGGCCGCATTGTCCTGATCAAGGGCAATCACGACAGGCTCCCAGACAGTGAATACGAGAAGGCGTTTCAAGGCGTGTACGAAAGGCTTGTGCTGGATGAATTCGGGCTTGTCCTGCAGCATTGCCCGTGCCTGGAGGGCGTCCCGGGATTAAGGCAGATATACGGGCATCTGCACGACGGTGACGGTTTCGTCGACCTTTCCACGCGTAATTCATTCTGCTCCTGCGTAATGCGGCATGACGGATTCCCCGTTCCGCTGGAAAATGCGCTGAAGAAATGCGGCTAAATGTGGGGTTGGAATCTGCATGCGGTTACTAGGAAGGTTCTCGGATAAGAAAAGTCCCCCACAGGCGGACGGGGATTTGCTAAAATACATCTGCGAGTTTGATGCTTGCAGAAGGGATCCGCAATGGCTAACTGGCTTGTTTTGGACGAGGAGCTGAAACCGGAATGGGAGCGCGAGGCTTCCGCCTTGGTTAGCGCCGTTGTAGGGCGGAAGATTGAGGTCACGGTCGTCCTGCCGACAGAGGAGCAGGCGAGGGAGGCCTATCTCGGAAATGTGGATCTGCTCGGCCAGCTGATATGGCGCGACGAATCGGGCGGGAAGTACGGCGTCAGGGAGAGGCTCCCGTTCCATGGCGTTTTTATCCTGAACAACCCGGGCAGCCGTTATTCCCAGGCTGCTGTCTGGAATTCCTATCTGGAGCAGTTGACCGATCGCGAGAAGCAGGAGCTGGAGCGGCTTCCTGAAAACAAGCGGCAGGACTGGATCGACGATCTGTCCAACAGAAGGCTGCGCACGTTCCCGCGCCAGCTGATTAGGGATTTCTGCCGTCGGATCAAGCTGACGAAGGACGATGTCTTCGACGGCGCATATTGGGATCGAACGGCCGTCGTGCCGGTGAAGAGCTGGCTGTTGTCATCCGCCGCACTAGTCCAGCGAGTCAGGCCGCACAATGCATCTGACCTGATGTCGCAGATCTGCGGCGTCCGCCGTTATGTGGTCTCGCGGCACGGTGCAATGGGCTTCGCTCCGGAGAAGCGGCTGAACCATCCGTCGTACGACGGGAGGATCTGCCCAGTGGACACGCCCGAGAGCGAGATGGTCGGCATTTCCCTCCAGCTGGCGCGCGGCGCGTGGGTGGACAAAGAAGGAATGATCCATCCGACGGAAAGCGCAAAGGTCCTCGACCGAATCAGCTGGGGCGCGTCGCTTGTCCCGTTTTCGCACCACAACGACGGCGCGCGGAACATGATGGGCGCAAAGAACCTGCGCCAGGCAACTCCGGTGCTGGGGCGGGAGCGCCCCGTTGTCCGCACAGGCGCGGAGAAACGCCTGGCGGAGAAGATGTCCGCGCTGATGCGGGTAGGCGTTTGCCCTGACAGCACGGACCAGGATGGCGAAATCGCGCTGGGACGGGATCTGCTTGTTGCGTATCTGCCGTGGAACGGATGGAACCTGGACGACGCGATTGTCGTCAACAAAGACGTTGTCGACCAGGGGCTGATGTCGGTCAAGGAGCGGAAGTCGTTTTCGCGTCCCGTCTTGCCCAAATACAGACTGGTGGACGGAGGGAAGCATCGCCTTGGCGTGATCAAGTGCGGCGAGGATGTTGCTCGGTTCAAGGACTCGAGGGGGAATACATTCGCGGTAAGATACAATGACGCCGCCGATGCCGTGCTTACGCACATCGCATTTGGCGCCGACGACGATGCGCCTGTAGTCGATGGACGCGTGTCGCAGGTCCTCACGTACGAGATCGAAAAGGTCATTCCCCTTGGGCGCGGCGACAAGCTCATGGCGCGTCATGGCAACAAGGGCGTTATCGGTAAGGTGGAGGACAAGTGCGCCATGCCAAGGCTGCCCGACGACCCGAGGCTTCCGGCCGAGATGCGTGGGAGGGCAATAGACATCCTTGTCAATCCGCACGGAGTCCTTTCGCGGATGAACCCTGGGCAGCTCCTGGAGACGCACCTCGGCTGGCTGTTCAAGGCTGCTCATGTCGACGAGGCGGAGGTCCTCGCGAAGGGACGGACGGATTCAGTTGGCGCGCCCGAAGTCGACGGAGTGAACTACGGGCGAGTCCAGGACCTGCTTGAAGAATCTGGGCTCGACAGGAACGGCAGGATCAAGCTGGTCCTTCCGAACGGAGAGGAGACGGAGAATCCGGTAGTCGTAGGGTATGAGCATTATGTCCGTCTCCACCACATCCCGGAACTGAAGGCGCAGGCCCGTGCCGGCGGCGAAGGCTCTGCATACAACGCCGTCACGATGCAGCCTGCGCACGGACGCAAATGCGGTGGAGGCCAGCGCATCGGGGAAATGGAGGTGTGGGCGTTGAATGCGCATGGCGCATACGGCGTCCTTGAGGAGATGCTCGGGGCAAAGTCGGACAAGGACTGGGCCTCCGAGTGGTGCTGGAGCAGTCTGCTTCCATCAGGACGAGATGATGAGAACAACGACAAATATGGATTCACCCACCTTTTGAGGGACTGGCTCCGCGCGCTATGCATCGACCTGAAGGTCGGCAGGGACAATGTTGAGTTCGGTTTTCTGACTGATGCCGAAAAACTGATAAAGGAAATCGGGGAAGAGAAAAAGATCGTCTCGAAGGATGCATGCAAGGAAGTCGAGACGGGGCGCTTCGGATGCTCGGCGAAAAACGGGATGTGCAATTGGATGATCAGCGGAGAGTATCCGCTTTCATCGGATGCAAAACAGGGCAAGCGCGGAAACACTCTTAAGTTCGGAGTCCTGCTCCGGGAGCTCGGGTTCGATCGGGCCAAGCCGCTGCGCCAATCTTCCGGCGGCTCCTACACGATTGACCTGACAAAGGACGGACAGCCGGCAGGCGCACTGAACGTGGAGCTTGAAAACTACAAGCCGAATGCGCAGACGCTGAACATCATCGTCAGACCATCGAAGTCAAATCCACCCGCCGCATGGCCGGCCGATCAGGATTTCCAGGTCGTCTATCTGCGGGCCAAGCCGGCGATCTCGAAGGAAGAGCGCGAGAGCCTCGGTCTCGGGGCGGACGCGAAGAGCCTGCCAGCCGAAGTGCTTCTCTCGAAAATCCAAGTGCCTGGTTCCGGACGGAGCGTTGAGAGTGATTTCTCCGTGGTGTGCCCGCACCATCATCTCGACATGATCCGCCTTAAGCAGGCAAGCGACGTCGTCACGAAAGATTCGCCGGGCGGGCTGTTTGACCGCAACATCTTCGACGGGAAGGATTCATGGGGCTATATTGTGCTTCCATTTGCGGTGCCGTATCCGTATAGGAAGATGGTCAAGGGCCGCAGGCAACTGAAGTCCGTGGACAAGGTCAGCATCTCGGTGATACCGGTCCTGCCATTGCACTACCGCAAGCCCAGCGACCGGGCGACGCTTTCGATTGACAGCGACGACATTTCGCACTACTACCTTAGGATCCTTCAGGTTGTCGATCAGTTCAAGCCCGGCGAGAGCGAAACGGACGAAAAATACGTGGGTCGACTTCAGAGGGCCGTTGCGGACTTGTTCGACATGCTTGGCAGTCGGCTGGAAAAGAAGCACGGCTTCCTGCGTCACGATGGCCTGGGCCGTCGCGTCGATCGGTCCTTCAGATTGGTGATCACGCCGAATCCTGAATTGAAGTGGGACCAGGTCGGGGTTCCCACTGCTGTTCTTTGGGAAATGCTGGGCGACAGGATTCTTGACCGCGAGACATTTCTGTCTGACGAGATTCTCGGCGCGCACGGACGCATCGAGCGCAGGGCCGGGTGGACCTGGCACAACGGCAGACCAGTACGCAACGCCTATCCACGGATAAAGCGTTATCTCGAGAACCATCCAGAGCTCGTCATACTGCTCAATCGACAGCCGTCCCTTCACCGTGACAGCATACAGGCGTTTCATCCCGTTGCGATACCTCCCGAGGAGGGTGAGTCGCTGCAGCTGTCGCCACTTTGCTGCGAGGGTTTCGCCGCAGACTTCGATGGCGACGAGATGGCTGGGCATTGCCCGGTCTCCGCATCGGCGCAGCTGGACGCCCAGAAGCTGCTTCCGAGCAGGAACCTGCGGTCGATTGCCACGGGAGAATGCCTTGCGCACCTTGACCGCGACCTGGTGACGGGGCTTGAGCTGATCCACCGCAATCCAGATAAGTACGCGGCGCAGCTCCGCCAGATCGACATGGACGACGGGGCCATTGCGATTCTGCGCGATCGCGGCCTTGCTCCGGGCGAGTTCGCGAAGCGCATATTCGGGCATTGGTGCGAGACCGCGGCCGAGGCTGCGTGCGACAGGATTGGCGCATTGTCGCGGATTGCGTTTCGGGCGTGCACATCCGAAGGCGTGTCGTTCGGCTTCTTCGACCTGCTTGGCGCGAAGATCGCCCCGAAGGCGGCCGGCGATGAGTCGGGCGCGTGGGTCGTGCTTGACGACGAGTCTCCGTTCGCCGTTATGGTCAACGCCGAAGCCAACGGCTCAAAGCAGATCCGCCAGGTCGTGAAGGGAAGGGGGCTGCTGGAGATTGGAAAGCGTCTCGCGCCAGTCGACATCGGGAATGTGTCGTTGATACGGGGTATGCCGTGGCGTGAGTATTTTGCGGCGTCCCAGAACGCGCGGTATTCGATGAGCCAGAAGAAGATCGGGACGCAGAAGGCGGGCGCATTGACGCGGCAGCTTGTCCTTGGGCTGTGGGGCTGGACTATAGATGGCGAAGCGTGCGGGTGCGCGGACGGCGAACGATCTGTGGTGAACTGCCGCAGCCACGAAAAGCCGGGGCATGAGCATACGATCTGCGCCAAATGCTTCGGCAAGCTGCCTAACGGACAGGAACCTGAGTCGGGGATGCCCATAGGCCTCGTCGCGGCGCAGACATTGGGCGAGCGCGGGACGCAGTTGTCCATGCGCGTGTTCCACGCCGGAAGCGCGGAAGTCGACATCGAAACTGTGTCCAGGATTATGACCGGCATCAGCGCCTTTGAAGATGCAGGTTCGTTTGTTAGTGCGCTAAGGCAGGGTGCGTATTCAAAGATAGACCGCCGGTATTTCGAGCTGCTTTGGCGAGAGCTTCAGTCCAGTCCGAACAAGAAGTTGTCGGGCGACATGGGCGATCCGTTTGCGTCGCTTGCCCGCGGGAGCCAGATGGAGAAGATCCGGGAACTGGCGAAAGACGGACAGGCTTGTTCCCTGGGCTCTCCGATCGCAAAGGTTCTGTTCAACCTGTTCGGGGCTCGTACCGCAAAGGAGGGGTGACATGGAGTTTTCGCTTGGTGTTGGTGCGGGTGCTGCGGTCAGGCATGAGCTGAAGGAGAAAGTGTCGGCCAAGTATGAACTGAAGGCTGATGTGGCAGTCCTTTCCGAGGCCGTTGCATTTGCCTCGGTATCGAACTTGGTTGCCATACTGAACCAGATGCTTGTTGCCGGAGAGGTCCGCATCGAGGATGAGCCGGAGCTGGAGGACATCCAGGATCTCGACGAAGAATGTTCCGAGCTGGAATATTGCGACGAGGATTCGGATGACGACGCAGAGGATACCCGCGAAGAGAACCCTTCGAAGAGCCCGTTTCGCGAGGACGTCTTTGAAATCAGAGTTCGCAAGGCCGATGGCGCGTGGCTCTGCGACATTCCGCAGAGCGGCTGGGAAGGCGCAGTCGGCGTTGGACAATATGGCAAGAAGGCCGTCAATACTGTCTCGTCGCGCATGCAGGCATACTTTTGCATTGCGAAAATGCTGGTGCGGGATTGCCAGGAACTGCTGTCAAAGGGACCGCGGGCCGTCAAGGGACCGATTTGGAGTCAGAGGGAACTGATTGCTAAAGGTTGTTTCAGCGGGATCAAGAACTTTTCAAAATCAAATGACGGCGGAGCCTCTTCGCTCAGCAGATACCTCCGTTCCGTTGACCTTGTCTGGGGGTGCGGCTCGCTTCCGCTTAGGAAGCTGTTTGCCGAGTAGGCTGACACTTCGTTAGTCGACTATGCATGTTCTAGCACTTCTTGTTGCTAGAAATCATCGTTATTGTCTATTCTCATTTGTATTGCTAAAAATCACGTGCTGTGCCAAGTGACGCCGCCGCGCCACAGATTTCCGTATTGCTATGTAGTTTGAGCGACAACATGCTCAGAAAGGAAAAATGTGGTTAACATCGTTAATCCTTATGGTCGTTTTGCAGAAGCCGTGAAGCTGATGCAAGATGACGTCAAAGAGTACGAAGCCAAGTACAATGGCGCGTTTGCCGAAGCGCCGCATGTTGGCCTTGGCAACCGCAAGACGCGGTGCGTAAACGAGGCGACGCTGCCTATCGTCACGTGCCATCCTTCGTGCATCGAGAAATGCGCGGGGACTTGCTACGTGATCAACATCTGCACGAAGCCGCGTCCGAACTGCAGGAAGGTCGAGGCGAAGAACACCGTCCTCCGCCGGATTGACCCGAACGCCTACTACGAGCACTTCTTCAGGGAGGCCGAGCGGCTTCATCTCCCGGTACGCCTTTCGGACGGAGGAGACTTCGAGAACGCCGAGCAGGTCGAGGCCTGCAAGGCGGCCGCACGCCGCCACCCAGCCGTACACGCGATCCTCTACACAAAGCGCATCGAGCTTCTGCCCGCGCTTGTCGACCACCCCGCGAACCTTCATGTCCGCTATTCGGCATGGAAGGGCGACGAGGCTGGCGAGGCGGAGGCGCGTCGACTCGGGTTTGACGTGACGCACGTCGTCTGGGACGGCTCGGGGAACTGCCCGTACCAGAAATCGCTCGCGCGTTTTCTGGCACGCAAGCGCGAGATCGCCCGCACTCTTCGCGCGGAGGGCATTGACGCGAAGACGGCGAACAAGCGCGCCGAGCGCGAGGCGGAGGCGGAAGTCGCCGTCTGGCACTGCAGGAACTGCGCAGAGCATGGCTGCGGCTGCTGCGGCGCAGGAGATATCCGCTTCAACGTCGTAGGCGAAGGCGATTGGGCCCTCAAGGCTGCGAAGAAGGCAACAGAAAACATTCACTAACCACAAACTCAAGAAAGGAAACGGCATGACACTTGACTCCGAGACGATTATCGAATTCCCCAATTCCGAAACCTGGGCCGAACTCTACGGGAAGTTCAGGGACAAGCTCGTGAACAGCCTCAACGGCTGCTATAGCCTTGCCGACCGCGAGGATGCCGTTGAAGATGCTTTTCGCAAGCTGATGTATACGAAGGACCGCGAGGCGTATGGCGAGAAGGTGCCCCGTACCGAGTCCGAATGGTACTGGAACATCCGTTGGCAGGCCCGCTCCTTCCTCAGCCGCATCAAGGCGCGCACAGAGCGCCACGCGAAGTACGCGGAGGAGTATTCCGCCATGCTGGCCGGAATCTTCGCCAGTGGACATCAGGGGGAGTCGATCGACTCCGGAATCATGACGCGCGCCCTCGTACGCGCGCTCAACTCCCTGCGCAGCGAGCAGGACATCTCCCGCAGGGACCTCTCCATCTACATCGGCCTGGCAATCCGCGGCATCAGCGCCAAGAAGCTTGCGGCGCGGTTTCACACGAACGCGAACAACGTCTATCAGGTCAAGTACCGTGTCGGAATCCTCCTCCGCAAGTACGGGCCGCGCTGCTTTGAGCGCGCCCTGGAGGGGGAAGGATACAACTATGCGCAGTCTGTTGCGTAGGCAATGCAATTATTTTCATTTTGTAAATAAGATGTGCTAGGGTGGCGCAATCTAGCTAGTGTTGAGAGCAATTTCAAAAAGGAGAAAAAACATGAACAACAGCGAGACAGATAAGATGATGTCGGCCGAGGAGTTCTTCGACTTCGATTCGGGGGAGAAGGGGCCGGGCAAGACCGCAAAGCGGAAGGCGCGCGCCAAGAAGTCCGCGGACGAGTTCTTCGAGGAACTCAAGGTCAAGACCGTCATGCGCATCTACGGCGCCTCGCGGGCGCGTGCGCTTGAAATCATCGCCGGCCGCGACGGCGAGCGCAAGGCGCTCGCGGCCGCCAAGGAGAAGGCGCGCGAGGCCGCGCGCCGCCGGCGCGAGCAGCGCGAGGAAGAGGACGTCAGGGACTTCTTCGGCATCGCCTGAACACAACTTCAACAAAACACAAAGGACAAAGCACAATGGCAAAATTCAAGAACATAACCCAGACGTTCCTCTTCAGGAAGCTCGTCAAGTTCTTCGGCAACATGGCCCGGAACTACAAGGACGACTGCCGCGACGACGACTTCTTCGATGTCGTGCGCAACTGCGTGGAGCACGAGAAGGCCGTCGAGCTCATCGAGGCCGCGTATTCGCCCGCGGAGCTGGACGAGATGATGAACAGCCGCTCCCGCTCAAGCCGCCTCGACCTCTCAGACACGCTTGACTGCGTGTTCTGCGCGCTTTGGAACAACGAGTCGCTGCGCGGCAAGTGCAGGGCAATCCTGGACGCGGTATGCCGTTACATGGTGGCCGGCGCATCCAGCAAGGAGAACGACACCGCGGAGCGCCGCCTCTCCGAACTGAAGAACGTCCTGAAGCTCGACGAGCTCGAAGCCGAGATTCTCACCTTCGCCTATGTGCGCGACCAGACGTGCTTCTGCTGGCCCAGCCGCATCGAGGACCGCGAGAAGCCCCTCTACTACGCGATGGCGCTCGACCGCTCGTACGGCGAGGTCCAGAAGGCGCTCTCCCCGCAGGGCAAGCTCCTCAAGCTCGGGCTTCTGGACGATGACTACGACTTCGGCCGCCGTACGCTCGGAGGGTTCATGGACGGCACATCGGACGAGACAATCCAGCGCCGCTTCTATTCGAAGTCGGATGCGAAGGACCTCCTCCCCTGGTCCTACTTCGGCGACCTCGCCGAGAAGGACGGCGAGATTCTCAAGCAGATGATTTCCGCATCCGGAGGCAAGTGCAACATCCTCCTCTACGGGGCGCCCGGAACCGGCAAGACCTCCTTCGCCCGCTCGCTCGCGAAGGAGCTCGGCCGCACCGCGTTCGAGATTCGCCAGGGCGATGAAGACGGACGCGACATGAAGGCCTCCGCACGCATGGTCGGCATCCAGGTGTGCAACAACCAGGAGGACCCCGAGTCCAGCATGATGATAGTGGACGAGGCGGACGAGCTTCTTCGCGGAAACTCCAGCGGCTTCGGCCCCTTCGGATTTTTCGGAATGCCGTTCTACGGCGGCAAGTCCACCGAGAAGGGCGTCATGAACTCGATTCTTGACGACATGAAGCTCCCGGCCGTGTGGATATCCAACGCGCCTGCCGAGATGATGGACGAGAGCGTCCGCCGCCGCTTCGACTACTCCATCTGCTTCGAGCGGCTCAACGGCGCGCAGCGCATCGCCATCTGGCGCAACCTCGTGGAGAAGCACGGGCTCGGGGATCGCATCCCCGAGTCGAAGGTCGAGGAGTTCGCGTCCAAGTACGAGACGAGCGCGGGCGGAATCTCGACCGTCCTCGAGAACGTGAAGCGCATGAAGCCCTCGCAGGAGAAGGTGGACGAGCTTGTCGCGACCCTCATGAAGCCGCACTGCCAGCTCATGGGGCTCAAGAACGACAACGGGTTCCTCCCGGCCAAGGACTACTCGCTCGACGGGCTCTCCGTCAAGGGCAAGGTTTCCCCCGCACGCATCGTGAAGGCCGCGCGCAACTACCTCGACGCCGGGTTCGCGGCGTCCGCGGAGGACAAGCCGCGCATGAACGTACTCCTGTTCGGGCCTCCCGGAACGGGCAAGACCGAGTTCGTGAAGTACCTCGGCAAGGAGCTCGACCGCAGGGTCGTTGTAGTGAAGGGCTCGGACATCCTCGGGATGTACGTTGGCCAGACCGAGCACAACATCGCGGCCGCGTTCCGCCGCGCCGAGGCGGAGCACGCCATCCTCTTCTTCGATGAGGTGGACGGGCTTCTCCAGAACCGCGCGCGCGCCTCGCATAGCTGGGAGGTCTCCAAGGTGAACGAGCTCCTCCAGCAGATGGAGAACTTTGACGGCATCATGGTGGCCGCAACGAACTTCTCGAAGAACCTCGACCCCGCCACGATGCGCAGGTTCACGTTCAAGCTGGAGTTCGGCTACCTGGACGATGCCGGGAAGAAGTCCTTCTTCGAGCGCATGTTCAAGTCGAAGCTCACGGACGAGGAGGCCTCGGAGCTGAACCTGCTCAGCAACCTCGCGCCCGGAGACTTCCGGACCGTGCGCCAGGAGCAGTTCTACCTCGCGGACGAGGTGACGAACATGGACCGCATTGCCGCACTGAAGGAGGAGTGCCGCCTCAAGAGGGAGGAGAAGAAGTCCGCCCCCATCGGGTTCGCAGCCTAAAACATAGACGAAAGGAAACGAAAAATGAACGCAAGTCTGATTCCAATGGTAGTCGAGAAGACCGGCAACGGCGAGCGCGCGTACGACATATACTCGCGCCTCCTCAAGGACCGCATCGTGTGCGTGGGCGGCGAGATAGACGACGTCATGGCGAACGCCATCGTCGCGCAGCTCCTGTTCCTGCAGGCGCAGGATCCGTCGAAGGAGGTGTCGATGTACATCAACTCGCCGGGAGGCAGCGTGACGGCCGGGCTCGCCATCCTCGACACGATGAAGATGGTGAAGTGCCCTGTGGCGACGTACTGCGTGGGGCAGGCGTCGTCGATGGGCGCGATACTCCTCGCCTCGGGCGAGAAGGGACGCCGCTTCGCGCTCCCTCACGCCCGCATCATGGTCCACCAGCCGTGGGGCGACGCGCAGGGGAAGGCGAGCGACATCGAGATAACGGCGCGCGAGATTCTGCGCCTCAAGGAGATGCTGAACGGAATCCTCGCCGAGACCTCGGGCCGCACGCTCGAGAGCGTCACGAACGACACTGACCGCGACCACTTCATGTCCGCCGAGGAGGCGAAGTCGTGGGGCATCGTCGACAAGGTGCTGTAGATGGACGCGATTGCAGAGACTGCAGAGCAGGGGCGCGAGGCGGCGGAATCGTCGCTTCGCTCCTACCTGCGCAGGATGGCGCAGACCCGTATGCTGACGGCGGACGAGGAGGAGGAGGCCTTCAAGGCGATCGAGGCGGCGAAGGAGAAGCGCCTGCCCGAGTCTGCGGGGCGGGCGGCGCGGGCGCGCGTCGTGGAGGCCAATCTGCGTCTGGTGGTGTCCATCGTCCGCCGTCTCCTGCACCGCGGGCTCGAGTTCCCCGACCTGGTCCAGGAGGGGAACATCGGGTTGATGCGGGCGGTGGACGGTTTCGACTACCGTCGCGGCTACAAGTTCTCCACCTACGCCACGTGGTGGATCAGGCAGGCGGCGATGCGTGCGATCGCCGACAAGTCGCGCACGGTGCGACTGCCGGTCCACCTCTGCGACCGGCTGGCGGCGATGTCAGCCGCGCGGCAGCGCCTGTCGCTGTCGCTTGGGCGCGATCCGACGGACGAGGAGCTCGCGAAGGAGCTTGGCGTTACGCCGCGCGCCGTGCGCGACCTCTGCCTCGCGGCGAGGGATCCTGTTTCGCTTCAGGCGCCCGCCGAAGGCGTGGAAGACGCGTGCATCGGGGACTTCGTGCCTGACGCGAAGTGCGTCGATCCGGCGGAGGCAGCGGACCGGGGGATCGTGCGCGACCTGGTTGTGGACGCGCTTGATGCGCTCACCGAGCGGGAGCGCACGGTGATCGTATGCCGGTTCGGTCTGGGTGGATGCTGCGAGAGCACGCTGGATGAAATAGGGCGGATGCTCAACGTCACGCGCGAGCGGGTGCGTCAGATCGAGAAGGGGGCGATCCGCAAGCTCAAGCGGTCCCGCCGCGCCCGCCTCCTCCGCACTCACTTCGCCCTCACCGCCTGACTTCCGCCTTGCGTCGCGCAAGGAGGTGGAGCTTCCAGCTCCGCCATTCGGGGAAGCGGTGAATGTTGCCAATGTGCCAGTGTGCCAATGTTGCCAATTCCCAATCACCAATTTCCAATTCCGACCTTCAAACTTTGAACATCAAACTTTGAACTATCCTAGCGCGCCAACTCAAAACAGCTACATGATCTAAATGTTCTACACGGCTAAATGGCTATGTGATTAAGTGGTTGACGCCTGCTGTTCCCCAGCGAGCTCGCAACGCGAGCCAACTCAAAAACACCTCTGCGCACTCAGCGTCTCTGCGCCTCTGCGTTAAAAGATAGCAGCCAGCTTGCCCATCCCACTTGCTTTCGCTGCTTGGAGTTTTGGAGCTTAGGAGGCTTGGAGGTTTTTTAGAGTTTTCTCCGAGACTCCAGATCTCCTAATCTCCCAGAAGCGAAAGCAACCATCACAGTTATCCTCATTTACATTCCCGTGCTCGCGCGGGCGGCTGGCTAACGACTAGCGACTAATTGGAAACTGGCAACATTGGACTTGGCAACACTTTCACATTGGCAACATTAAGCGAAGCGACGTTGTCAGAAAATGACAAGTCGATCAACAATTGACACGGCAGGGCCGAGGTTTTTGCGGTTTGGGTATGGTTGTTGCCGTTGGCATGGTTGTTGCTTGAGTTTTTATGAAAGGGGATAATTGTGATAAACAGCAAAAGCAAGGAAAAGTTCATACCAACGAAAGAGCAGTGGGGCGAACTCTATGCCCTCTGGTTTAAGCTGCTGACCAAGTCACTCGCTCGCTACACCTCATGGTCAACAGCAGAAGAGGCCGTCCAGGAGGCGTTCCTGAAGGTAATGGGAATTTCAGAGACCCTTCATCTCAGCAAGGAGCTTACGGCCCGGACCGTTGGCGAATGGTACTCGTTCGTGTTCTGGCATGCCCGTGGAGTCCTCAGCAACATTCGCGCAAAGTCGGCCCGCTTCTGTCCTCTGGACGAAACTCTCAGCTACTCTCCGGCAGTTTGGGGGAAGAGCAAGGAATACCTGCGCTACGTTGTTCGCGCGGCAGTCTGGAAGGCCTGCCAGAAGAGCCGTGACCCCGAGACGCAGTACAAGGCGTTCGTGAAGTTCGAGTTGGAGGGTTGTTCAGCGAAGGAGGTCGTGGAGGCGCTGCCGGAGGTGCGCAACGCAAACAACCTCTACCAGATGTCGAATCGCATCCGCAGCGAGCTCAAGCTTGAGGCCTGCAGGCAGGGCAGCAGGATTGGCGAGCTCCGCTGCGCCTGATGGGTTCACCGGTGCTCCGCGCTGGTGAATTGAATGAGGGTTGCTGGTGATTGTTAGGGCAAAGGGGTCGAAGGGGACAAAGGGTTCAAAGGGGCGCTTCGCCGGTGCTTCGCGATGAGAAAGCGCCGGATATTGGCCGATCTTTTCCCAAGTTTCGCCTTGTCACCGGCAACCTGCGTTTGCTACACTCCGCTGCGGTAAAACAACGGGATCATCGATCAAGGTGATGGCTGATGAAACGCGGGGAAAAGGAAAAGAACGTGGTCCATCTCGACTTTGGACAGCAGCAGGCGGCCGCGCGGAGCGCGGACGGCTGGCTGCAGGGGCGCTACTATTCCACTGACGGACTCTCGGTCAAGGAGTTCCTTTCGTTCAACAGCGTGTTCGACATCTGTCCGTTCGAGGTCGGCGTGAGCAGAACGCGCGAGAGGCGCGAGTTCCGCGCGAGGCTCGCGAAGGTGTCGCGGCTCCTGGAGCTTTCGGATTTCATGCCGCGTCCGTTCCAGTCGCTCTCCAACGGCGAGATGCGCCGCGTCCTGTTCGCGCGCGCAATACTGAAGGCCCCCGACGTGCTGGTGCTCGACGATCCGATGGCGGGACTCGACCCTTCGCAGCGCGAGAGGTTCAAGAAGATTATATCAGCGCTTTCGCGGGACGGGGTCGAGATAAGGATCAGATGCAGGCATGCGGACGAAGTGCCTGCGGCGTTCGCGCGCGACGGAGAGACACCGGCGCTACATCGTCAACCGGAGAATGCGGCGCGCTCGGCGAGCGCGCCCTATCGGAAACCGCGGCGCAAGAAGGACGTGGAACAGCAGAGTCCGCCGGTGGTGGAACTGCGCGGAATAACGGTGAAGTTCGGGAAGCGGAAGCTGTTCGACCGTTTCAGCTGGACGGTGAGGCGCGGCGAGCGTTGGGTCCTCAGGGGGCGCAACGGCAGCGGCAAGACTACCCTCATGGCGCTCATAACGGGAGACAGTCCGCTCGCCTACGCGAACGACGTGCGAGTGTTCGGCGTGAGGCGCGGGGAAGGCGCGCTTGCGGATACACGCGGACGCATCGGGATAGTGAGCCCCGAGATGCAGACGTACGGCGACGCCTCGCCGGAGGAGATGCTCGAGTCCGCGCTTGCTGGCGAGCCGGAGCTGCTGCTGCTGGACGAGCCTTGCCTCAACCTCGGCGTTGCCGCGTCGCGGCGGATACTGCGCCGGATTGCCGCGTGGCTCGCGCGCCGTCCGGACGCCACCGCTATCTGCGTCGCGCATCGTCCCGACCACATCCCGCCCGGCTTCGACCTCGTGCAGGAACTGTAAGCTCTGGGATTTGAGTACGCGCGGCCGTTTTGATACAATACGCGCATGAACACGAAAAAAGCGATAGGGCGCGCCGCGTTGCTTTCCGCGATGATGGCGGCGTTGGCGTTTGCATTCTCAGTTTCCGCGGCCGTTCTGCCGCGCGACGAGGCCGGTCCGGCGGCCGAGATGCCGGCGGAGTACAGGGCGTCCGCGGCTGCGGTGTACTCCGCATCCGAGGCGGTCACGGCCGAGAAGTACCCGGACGCGGACGCAGTCACGATCGACGAGCGCGTGCATGCCCGCTACGAGGCGGACGGCAGCTCGGTGAGCTGGGACGACGAATGGGTCAAGTGCCTCACCGAGAAGGGGCGCTGCGAGCTCGCGTCCTTCAGCGGATGGCTCTCGCTCCGCTACGGCGACCTCACGATCCAGTGCGTCGAGATCATCGGAGTCGACGGCAAGGTGCGCACGGTGGACTTCGCGAAGACGCTCAAGGAGTCCACCGACAACGGCTCGATGGACGCCAACATATACGATCCGCTCGACAAGGACGTCACGTTCGGCGTGCCCGACCTCAAGGTGGGCGAGATCCGCCACGTGCGCTTCTGCAGGCGCCTCCTGAAGCCGCGCATCCAGGGCGAGTGGGCGGACCTTGAGCTGTTCGAGGACATGCGCCCGATAATCAAGGCCGTCGTGACCGTGGATTCCCCGTCCGGCAAGCCGCTCGCGCACGCGGCTCTGCGCAACCCGCTTCCCGACCACGGCGTAACGTGCGCCGAGCCCGAGGAGCTCGGCGGCGGGCGTACGCTTCTGCGCTGGTTCGTCACGCACGTCCCGCAGGCGTTCCCCGAGCCGTCGATGCCGAGCTTCTACACTGAGGCGCAGCACCTGAGGCTGTCCACGATCAAGGACTGGCCCGCCGTCTCGCGCTGGTACTGGAACCTCTGCAAGCCGCATCTCGAGGCAAGCAGCGAGGCGATATCGAACAAGGTCGCGTCTCTCGTCAAGGGGATCGACGGGCGGATGGACAAGATCCGCGCGATCTTCCGCTTCGTGTCGCAGGAGATCCGCTACATGGGCCTCACGCTCGAGGACACGGCGCCCGGATATGCGCCGCACGACGTGTACATCACGTTCGACAACCGCTACGGCGTGTGCCGCGACAAGGCGGCGCTGCTCGTCGAGATGCTGCGCATCGCCGGGATACCGGCGTACCCGACGCTCATCAACGTGGGGCCGAAGCTCGACTCCGTTGTGCCGATGCCGTACTTCAACCACGCGATCGTGGCGGTTGACGCGGAGGCTTCGGCGGGCGGCGCCGGAGGACGCGAGTACATCCTGATGGACCCGACCAACGAGGCCGCGAAGGACATCTGCCCCGCGTACCTCATGAACCGCAGCTACCTCGTCGCGCGCGAGGACGGCGAGGGGCTGAAGGTGTCGCCGGTCGAGGACCCGGCGCACAACCGCGTGGACGTGAAGACGCGCGGGTCGCTCCAGCCCGACGGATCGCTCCAGCTGAAGAGCGAGCTCCGCTTCTTCGGGTACAACGACAACATGTTCCGCCACACGTTCCTCGGCATGTCCCCCGAGGAGCGCCGCAAGCTCTTCGAGGAGATCGTCCGCGCTTCCGCGGCAGGCGCGGAGATAGACAGGTTCGAGCTTCGCCCCGCCGACCTGCGCGACACGGAGAAGCCGCTCGAGGCCGACATATCGTTCCGCGCGCCCGAGGCGCTCGTCGCCGGCGAGACGCGCGACGCCTTCTCGGTGCCGTTCCTGAGCCCGAGGATTTCGCTCGCCCGCCGCATACTCAAGGGCAAGACCGCGCTCGAGGAGCGCCGCTTCACGCTCGCGCTCCCGCTTACGGCCAGCGGCGAGGAGACGGTGGAGATCAAGCTCGGCGACAACGCGGGCGCGGCGAGGCGCCTGCCAGAGGCGGTGTCCGTCGGGGCGGGCGAGGGGTATTCGTTCAGCCGCTCGTTCGCGATGAAGGACGGCGTTCTGACCGCGCGCAGGTCCGAGCGCCTCGGCGCGGTGGAGTTCAGCCCGAAGCAGTACTTCGACCTGCGCGAGCACCTCAAGGACCAGGAGACGGCCGAGAAGCCCGTGCCGCTCTTCGAGAAGAACCGCTCGGCGGGGGCGGACATCCGCACGATCCGCAACGACCGCCTGGTGCGGCTCTCCGACGCGCGCAACTACGTGATCACGAACCACTTCATCCGCGAGATACTCACCTACGACGGAAAGAAGTCGAACTCCGAGCTCACGTTCACCTACAACCCCGAATGGGAGGAGGTGGAGATCGTCGCGGCGACGGTCGAGAGCGCGAGCGGAAAGGCGAGCGAGGTGACGGAGAAGGAGATCAACGTCATGGACGCCGGATGGGTCGGAGCCGCGCCGCGCTATCCGGCTTCAAAGATAATGGTCGTCACGCTGCCGGCGGTCGAGATCGGAAGCGTGATAGACGTAACCGTGGCGCGGACCGTGCGCAACGCGCCTGTTCCGTTCCACGAGACCTACGGGTTCGACTCGGTGAACCCGATAATATCGAAGCAGGTCAAGATCGTGTCTCCAGAGAAGCTGTTCACGGCGGGGATCCGCTCCGAGTTCAAGTCCGAGCTCGGCGAGTTCGTCTACGGGTGGAAGACGGAGAACGCCAAGTGCGTCCCGCGCGAGCCCTCGCAGCCGCCGCTCGTGATGTGGCGTCCGTTTGCGTCCGCCAGCGCCGTCCGCTGGAAGGCCTACGGCGAGGAGCTCTCCGCCGCGCTCGAGCGCGCGAGGAAGTCGGGGTCGTCCGAGGCGAAGGTCCTCGCGAAGAAGCTCGTCGAGGGCGCAAAGACGCCTGCCGAAAAGATCACCGCGATACGCAACCACATCTGCCGCAAGGTCAGGGTCGCGGGGCCCGGGCTCCTCGAGGTTCCGTTCGACCGCGCGTTCAGCGCGCCCGACAGGGCGCTTGCGGACGGCTACGCCTCTTCGGCCGACTGGAACAACCTCATGCTCGTGATGCTCGAGGCGGCGGGCTTCGAGTGCGAGTACCTCCTGTCGGCGGACGATGCGGACGGCCATCCCCAGGTCACGGAGCTCTACCGCGACAAGACGCCCAGCCCGGACGCGTTCTCGTTCCCGTTCGTGCACGCCGTGTGGCGCGCGCGCCGCGGGTTCCTCGCCCGGCTCTTCGGCGCGGGCAAGGACAAGGTCGACGAGGTTTTCTGGATCGCGCGCGAGAACGAGTACACGCCGCCGGAGGCCTCCACGTGCTTCGGCGACAGCTGGTTCGACCCGGCGTCCGGGAAGTTCGGCAAGGTTCCGGAGGACAAGGGCGGCAAGTGGAAGCCGAACACGACGGTCCTGCGCAGGTTCGACATCAGGATCAACGGCGCGGCTGACGTCGATGTGCTGGAGAAGACGTACGGCGCGGGAGTCGGTCCGTTCCGCAAGAAGTACACGGAGATGCTCGGAGAGGACCGTCGCCGCCACTACCGCGCGCTTCTCGGCGCGCTCAGCGAGAACGCCACCGCGACGAAGGACCTGGTCACGAACGTGAAGGGCTATCCCGCGGAGCGCACGTACTCGGCCTACATCCCCGGGTTCGCCGTTGTTGACCGCGACGAGATTACGGTGAGGCTCCCCGGGTTCGGAAGCGAGCCCTTCGACGTGGGAGGGCCGGAAAGGAAGTCGCCCATAGCGGTTCCGGCGCCTGACGACGGCTCGGTCACGTACGAGATCGTGTTCCCCGAGGGGTACTCGGATATCGAGCGTCTGCCGGAGTCGTTCTCCTTCGCGAACCCCGACGGCACCTCGGCTGGCGGCGCATGGACGAGCTGCGGCGTCAAGACGGAGATCGGATTCGACCACAGGCTGCACGTCACGGTCGAGCGCACGAGCTTCAGACGTCCGCCCGTCGTGCTCGAGAAGTCGTTCTTCCCGCTCTTCAAGGAGTGGAACAGGCTGTCGACCTCGGAGCCTGGCAGGACAATCACCGTGCGCAGGCGCAGGGGGCTGAAGTGACGGGGCGCGCGCAGCGCGCAGAGACGTTTCGCAGAAAGAGGCAATCATGAGCAGACACCACGGCAACCACTTCGGCGGCAGGCCGAAGTTCTTCAGGGGGCGCAAGGAGCGCCACGGCGCGCTCGCCGAGCGCGAGCAGGCGCCTTCGATTCCGTCCGTGCCGGCGGATCGCGAGCTTCCCGCCACATACGCGGCGTGCTGCTTCGGCAGGCTCGACCCGCGCCTTCAGCACGCGATCGCGGACATGGGCTACACAGTTCCGACGCCAGTGCAGGAGCAGGCGATAGGGCCGGTGCTTGAAGGGCGCGACCTCATCGGATGCGCGCAGACCGGCACGGGCAAGACGGCCGCGTTCCTGCTGCCGATCCTGAACAAGCTGATAGGCGGCGAAGCGCCCGCGGCTGTCCGCCCGGGGCATCCGAAGGCGCTCGTCCTCTCGCCCACGCGCGAGCTCGCCGCGCAGACGGCCGAGAACTGGGTCGGATACTCGAAGTACACCGGCACTCCGTTCGCGGTCGTGTTCGGCGGAGTGGGGCAGGGGCCGCAGGTGAAGGCGGTCGAGCGCGGGGCCGTGACTGTTGTTGCGTGCCCGGGGCGCCTCATGGACCTCATGCGGCAGGGAGTCGTCTACCTCGACGAAGTGGAGACGTTCGTGCTCGACGAGGCGGACCGGATGCTCGACATGGGATTCCTCCCCGACATCAAGCGCATCATCTCGAAGCTCCCCGCCAAGAGGCAGTCGCTCTTCTTCTCGGCGACGCTCTCGAAGGAGATCGTGCAGCTCGCGGACGAGCTCGTGACAGACCCCGTGAAGGTTTCCATCGAGCCCGAGCGCCGCACGGCGGACAAGATCAACCAGAAGGTGATGTTCGTGGAGAAGAGCCAGAAGGACAACCTCCTCATCTACCTCCTCCAGAACCACCCCGAGTGGGACAAGGTGATCGTGTTCGCGAAGATGCGCCACGGCGCGGACAGGGTCGCGAAGAAGCTCAGGAAGGCGGAGATAGAGTGCGCCGCGATCCACTCCGACAAGACGCAGAACCAGCGCACGCAGGCGCTGCAGAACTTCCGCGACGGCAAGATACGCGTGCTCGTGGCGACGGACATCGCGTCTCGCGGAATCGACGTGCCGGACGTCTCGCTCGTAGTTAACATGGAGCTTCCGCTCGAGACGGAGAGCTACGTCCACCGCATCGGGCGCACCGCGCGCGCGGGCGAGTCAGGATGCGCGGTGTCGTTCGTGTCGGCGAACGAGCGCGGGCTCCTCAAGTCCGTAGAGCGCTTCATCAAGGCGACGATCCCGCCTGACCGCGACCATCCGTTCCACTCGTCTGACGTGGAGCGCGGCACTGGCCAGCAGCAGCAGGGCCTGCCGACTGCGCCTTGGGTGCGTGCGCCCGGAGGCAAGCGCTTCAAGCCGGCGGGCGGACCTCCTGGCGCGAAGCCCCACCACAAGAAGTTCGTCCATCCGGCGAACGCGAAGCGCCACCACAGGAAGCGCCCCAACTTCGGTGGACGCAACCAGCCCGACTTCGGCAAAGGGCCGAGCGACGCGTAGCGGGACGCGCGTCCCTGCCGGAGCCAAGCCGACAATCCATTGACAGTACGACAATCAGCAACAAAGGAAAGCACAGATGCTAAAGCAGGCAATAGTAAACGGGCAGCCCATCTCTCGCGAGGCGGTTCAGTTCGAGCTCGACAGGCTCCTCAAGTTCTACGCGTCCCACGGGATGAGCAAGGAGGACCTCACGAAGAACCTCCCCAAGCTCGCGGAACGCGCGCAGGAGCAGGCGATCGGCGCGAAGCTCCTCTTCGACCGCGCAACGCAGCTCGACATCAAGGTGACCGACGAAGAGCTCGACGAGCAGGTGGAGAAGGTCGTGGAGCAGGTCGGCGGACGCGACAACTTCATAAAGGCGCTCGCGGCGCAGAGGATTTCCGAGGACGACTTCCGCAAGGAGCTCGCGAAGGGGTGCCGCGTGGATGCCCTTGTGCGCAAGGCGTGCAGCGAAGTGCCGGAGCCGTGCGACCACGAAGTCGCCGCGTACTACGAGAAGCACCGCTCCGAGTACGTCGCCGCGCCGGAGGTCTTCTGCCGCCACATACTCGTGAAGACCGAGGGGCTTGACGCCGGCGACAAGGCGCAGGCGCTCGAGAAGATCAAGTCGATACGCGCGGAAGTCGTAGGGGCGGACAACGTGCGCGACGCGTTCGTCGCCGCCGCGAAGGAGCACTCCGACTGCCCGAGCGGCGCGGAGGGCGGTTCGCTCGGATGGTTCGGACGCGGCATGATGGTGCCGGAGTTCGACGCCGCCTCCTTCTCGATGAAGAAGGACGAAGTCTCCGACGTCATCGAGACGCAGTTCGGCTACCACATCATCCTCAAGGAGGACGAGCGCGGCGGCGGGCAGCTGAACCTCGTAGACGTCCATGACCAGATCCGCGACCTCCTGCGCCACGAGGCGCGCGGCCGCGCGATGGACGCGTACGTCGCGGAGCTCCGAGAGAAGGCGAAGATCGAATACAAGTGACGCGACAGGAAAGGACGAGGCCATGACGACGCACAGGGAAATCTATTCGCGCGCATGCAAGGTTACGCCTGGCGGCGTCAACTCGCCTGTCCGCGCGTTCAACGGAGTCGGCGGGACGCCCGTGTTCGTCGAGAGCGGGAAGGGCTCGCGGATAAAGACCGCGGACGGCAGGACGCTAACCGACTACTGCTGCAGCTGGGGCGCGATGATACTCGGCCACGCGCATCCCGAGATATCGCGCGCGGTCGCGCGCCGCGCGAAGCTCGGCACGACGTTCGGCATCGCCACGCCCGATGAAGTGACGTTCGCGGAAAAGCTCTGCGCGCTCGTGCCCGGCATGGACGAAGTGCGCGCGGTCAATTCCGGAACAGAGGCCGTGATGACGGCGGTGCGCCTTGCGCGCGGGGCGACCGGGCGCGACGTCGTGGTGAAGTTCGACGGCTGCTACCACGGCCACTCCGACGCGATGCTCGTGAAGGCCGGCTCCGGGCTGCTGACGTCCGGCGGCGCTTCGTCTGCCGGCGTAACCAAGGGCGCGGCGTCTGACACGCTCGTGCTTCCGTACAACGACCTAGAAGCCGTCAAAAAGGCGTTCGCCTCGCGCGGCGGGAAGATCGCGTGCGTGATAGTCGAGCCTGTCGCCGGCAACATGGGAATCGTGCCTCCCGCCGAAGGGTTCCTCAAGGGGCTGCGCGCGGTCACGAAGAAGAACGGCGCGCTTCTGGTGTGCGACGAGGTGATCAACGGCTTCCGGTTTGGATACAGTTCGTACTCGTCGCTCTACGCAGGCGTCACTCCGGACCTCATCACGCTCGGCAAGGTGATCGGCGGCGGTCTTCCGCTTGCGGCGATCGGCGGCAGGAGGAAGTACATGGAGATGCTCGCGCCGAACGGACCCGTCTACCAGGCGGGCACGCTGAGCGGTAATCCGCTTGCGGTCGCCGCGGGGCTGAAGACGCTCGAGATCCTCGCGCGCGACAATCCGTATCCTCGCATGGCGGAGCTCGGGAGCGCGCTAGCGGTTGGCGTCTCCACCATAGCCGCGGAGCGCGGAGTGCCGGTGACGTGCCAGAGCTTCAACGGAGTGTTCACGCCGTTCTGCACGGACCTTCCGGTGCAGGACCTTGCAGACGCGAAGGCGTGCGACGTGAAGCTCTACGCGAAGGTATTCCACGCGCTGCTGAAGCGCGGGGTGTACATCGCGCCGTCGCAGTTCGAGTGCAACTTCGTGTCGGCGGCGCACACCTCGCGCGACGTCGACCATTTCCTCGACGCATTCGCCTCCGCCCTGCGAGCGCTCTGAGGCGGGCGTCCGGCCAATAATTCGCGCTTGCGTCTTGCGCGAGTTTCTAATATAATCGGCTCAAACTCCTAAAGAAAGGAACAGTGCCATGAAGAAGTACGTATGCCCCGTGTGCGGTTATGTCCATTACGGCGACGAGCCGCCGGAGAAGTGCCCGATGTGCGGCGTTCCCGGCGCGAAGTTCAAGGTCGAAGAGCAGACCGAAGGCAAGAAGACCTGGGCGTGCCAGCACGAGATCGGCGCGGGCAAGGTCGAGGACGCGGAAGTCGTCCAGGGACTCAAGGACAATTTCATGGGCGAGTGCACCGAGGTCGGAATGTACCTCGCGATGTCCCGCCAGGCCGAGCGCGAGGGCTATCCCGAGGTCGCGGAGGCCTACAAGCGCTACGCCTTCGAGGAGGCCGAGCATGCCGCCAAGTTCGCCGAGCTCCTCGGCGAGGTTGTGTACGCCGACACGAAGAAGAACCTCACGCTCCGCGCCGATGCCGAGCAGGGCGCCTGCGAGGGCAAGCTCAAGCTCGCCAAGCGCGCGAAGGAGCTCGGGTACGACGCTATCCACGACACTGTCCACGAGATGGCCAAGGACGAGGCGCGCCACGGCGCGGGCTTCGAGGGCCTGCTTGGACGCTATTTCAAGTAAGCGCGCGATGGGCGCAGGCCGTCCCGGCGACGCGCTGGGGCGGCCAAGGAGAGGATGAAGGATGACAGTTGCAAAGGAGATACACGGGCTGTGCGTCAGGGCCAAGGCGGCCTCTCGCGAGATGCGCAAGCTCACGCACCACGCGAAGGACGATGCGCTCGAGGCGATAGCCGCGGCACTCGAGGCCGCCAAGGCCGAGATATACGCGGCGAACGCCGAGGACGTTAAGGCGGCCGAGGCCGCCGGGCTTTCGCCCGCGATGGTCGACCGCCTCACGCTCACCGAGTCCCGCTTCAAGGCGATGGTCGCCGGAGTGCGCGAGGTCATGCACCTGCCCGATCCCGTGGGGCACAGGATATGGCGCCGCGCGCGCCCGAGCGGAATAGTGATCGACAAGGTGCGCGAGCCTCTCGGCGTGATAGCCGTCGTGTTCGAGTCGCGTCCCAACGTGTTTGTCGACACGGCCGCGCTCTGCCTCAAGACGTCCAACGCAATCATCCTCCGCGGAGGCAAGGAGGCGCTGCGCTCCAACAAGGCGCTCGCCGCCGCCGTACGCGCCGGGCTCGCCGCGTCCGAGGTTCCCGAGGACGCAGTGCAGCTCGTCACCACAACCGAGCACTCCGCCGTGTCTGAGCTCGTCCGCGCCGTAGGGCTTGTGGACGTCGCGATCCCGCGCGGCGGAGAGCGCCTCATCCGCGCCATGTGCGAAGCGGCCCTCATCCCGGTGCTGAAGCACTACAAGGGCGTGTGCCACGTGTATGTGGACGACGCGGCGGACCTCAAGATGGCGATCAAGATACTCGACAACGCCAAGGTCCAGCGGCCTAGCGCGTGCAACGCCGCGGAGTGCGTGCTGATCCACGAGGCCATGGCGGAGAAGTTCCTCCCCATGCTCCACAAGTGGGCGGACAAAAAGGGCGTCGAGCTCCACTTCGGCGGAGTCGAAGGCGGTGACGTAGACTGGGGACGCGAGTTCCTCGGACTCGAGCTGAACGTCGGCATCGTGAAGGACGTCAAGGCCGCGATCGCGCACATAAACGAGCACGGCAGCGGACACTCGGACGCGATCGTGACGGCGAATCCGCTGCACGCCAAGCGCTTCCAGCGCGAGGTCGACTCGGCGGCCGTCTACTGGAACTGCTCCACCCGCTTCACTGACGGCGCCGAGTTCGGAATGGGCGCCGAGATAGGAATCTCCACCGACAAGCTCCACGCCCGCGGTCCGATGGGCCTCGAGGAGCTCACGACGTACAAGTACGTGGTCCACGGTTCGCCCGTCACCGGAACAATCAGGAAGTGAACCGCTGGCCCAGATCGCTCCTCCTGGCGGCGTCCATGATCGCCGCCTCGATCTGCGTTTCCGCGCCAGCGCCCGGCGGGGCGCTCCCGCCGAGGGCGCCGCAGCGTCCGGTAGCGGTCGTGGCGCACCCTGACTTTTCCCGCGACCAGATACGCAAACTCCTCGGCGCGAACGTGACGTTCTTCGCAGAGACGGACCTTGCTGCAATCCGCGCCTTCTCCGCCAAGGGCGGCCGGATTGTCGTTGCGTACTGCGGCGACGAGGCGCTCGGGCAGTTCATGGGCGTGAAGCCCGGCAAGTGGGGCAAGCTCGACTGCCGCGCGCTTGGCGCGGGGGGAAAGGTGCTGTGCAGCTACCGCACGGGCTGCGCGTTCGTGCCGTCCATTCCAAAGGGCAACCCGCGGCGCGCGCGCGTCGTCTCCACGATCTACGACTCGTCCCTCCGCGACACGGGCCTCGCCGGCGCGATTGAGACGGACCGCGGGATATGGTACGCCCACGCCATACCGCCGCCGCCGATGAAGGAGGGGCAGCTCCCGCGCATGCCGGGCGCGATCCGCACGCGCGGAGTATGGTCCGCCGGGCATCCGCTCGACCCCGGCGGATGGCGGGGAATGGCGGATAGGCTTGCGGCAACCGGCTTCAACACCGTCTTCATAAAATCCGACTGCCCGGAGTTCGACGCTGCGATGAAGGAGTGCCGAAGGGCGGGGCTTTCGGTGCACGCGTGGATGATCGTCTTCGGCGGGACGAAGCGCATGCCCGACCGAAGGCATGACGTCGACTCTGCGATTGCAGAGGCGCTGCGGCTTGTTGCGAAGGGCGTTGACGGAATCCAGTTCGACTACATCCGATATCCAATGGGCTCTGGCGGAAACCAGGCGCTCGCGGCAACTCGCATGCAGACCGTGACCGCCGCGCTGAAGCGCATTTCCGCGGCTGTGAGGGCGACGTCAAGGACGGTCGTCCTTTCCGCGGCCGTCTATCCCGTGCCGCGCACGCAGCAGTCCGTGGGGCAGAACGCGCCCGAGTGGCTTCGGCTAAGGCTCGTCGACTTCGTCTCGCCGATGTGCTACACGGAGTCCGACGTCGAGTTCGGCGAGTGGCTGGCCGAGAACGCCGCAGCGATCCCGCCCTCCCAGATGGTCGTCGGAATAGGCACGGGCGCAAACGAGTCGCGTCTCGACGCCGCGGCGGTGAAGCGCCAGCTTGACGCCGTGTACACCAGGAAGCTCCGCGGCGCGGCGCTTTTCGCGCTCGACGCCGAGCTCGCAGCACGCCTCCGCTCGAAATGAACGCCAATCCCCCTTATACCGGCCGTCTCGCGCCCAGCCCCACCGGCGCGCTGCATCTCGGCAACGCGCGCACGTTCATGATCGCATGGCTTCGCGCCCGCTCGCAGGGCGGGCGGGTGATAATGCGGATGGAGGACCTCGACCATCCGCGCGACAAGCCAGGCGCGGCAGCGGCCGCCTATGAGGACCTCAGGTGGCTAGGGTTCGACTGGGACGAGGAGCACGTGCAGAGCGAGCGGCGCGAATACTACCGCGAGGCGATTGGAAGGCTCTTCGCGGCGGGCCTGGCGTTCCCGTGCACATGCTCGCGCAAGGACGTGGAGAGCGCGCAGTCGGCGCCGCATGCCGGCGAGCAGCTGCACTATCCCGGCACTTGCCGCGGGAGGTGGCGTTCGTGGGACGAGGCCGCGGCTGCGATCGCGCCGCGCGTGCCCTGCTGGCGCTTCCGCGTGGAGCCGGGCGCGCGCGTCGGCTTCACGGACGAGTTCTTCGGATACTACGAGCAGGACGTTGCGTCTGCGATGGGCGACTTCCCGCTTGCGCGTGATCCCGACGGCGCCGGATATACGCTTGCGGCCACGCTGGACGACTGCCTTATGGGCGTTACTGAAGTCGTGCGCGGAGACGACCTTCTCGGCGCTACGCCGGGGCAGATCCTAGTGGCGCGCGCGCTTGGCTACGAGCCGCCGGGGTACTTCCACGCGCCGCTGGTGGTGTCGAGCGACGGGTTCCGCCTTGCGAAGCGGCACGGAGACACGCGCATCGCGTCGATGCGCGAGGCTGGCGTTGCGCCGGAGCGCGTAATGGGCGTGCTCGCGTGGTGGTGCGGTTGGGCGGAGTTCGGCGAGGAGCTCACCCTTGCGTCGCTCCTCGACCGCTTCGACACGCGCGCCATTCCGCCAACGCCCGCCGTCCTAACCGAGCCAGTCAAGCAGCTCCTCCGCATCGACTCCTAGTCCAACATTCCCACTCCACACTGCTGCCGTTAAAATGCTATAATACAGTCAGTAAAAACATTCAACAGACTGCGGCGCCATGACATACACCTCAAAACTCCTGTTGCCCACCGTTGCACTTCTTCTTGCTGGATGCGTGCACTACGACATCTCCAGCGCGGCAGACTGCGACGAGAATTCGAAGATGCAGCTCCGCGACGTACGCAGCGCCTACTGGTGGGACTGGGGGGATTCCGCGCAGAAGATGCTGGACGAGCGCCTGCAGGGGTCGGACGGACGAGTCGACGAAAGGGCGATGCAGCGCGTCATCGTGTCGCAGAAGTGGTGGGAGGTGATTGCGACCTGGGGCACGCTCGGAGTGGCGAAGCCAGTCGACCTCACGGTGTGGCTGGAGGCCGGCGAATGAAGCTCGTCGTCTGCATAGACGGCACGTGGAACGAGGCTTCCACGCGCACGAACGTCTGGAAGCTCAAGCAGGACATTGACGCGTCCCGCGGCTCGGGCGTGCAGGCGACGTACATCGAGGGCATCGGAACCGTCCCAGGGACGGAGCTGCTTGGCGGGATGTTCGCGGCGGACTTCGACCGCCCCCTTGGCCTTGCCTACAGGTGGCTCGTCAAGAAGACGCTGAACGCTCCCGACGGCGAGAAGCCGGAGATCTACCTTTTCGGCTTCAGCCGCGGCGCGTACATCGCGCACACGCTAAGCTGGCTTCTCGCGGAGGTCGGAGTTCCGCGCAGGTTCGCCGACGCGATTCCGATCGCGACTGCGTACGCGAACAAGGACGAAGCCGAAGTGGCGCGTCTCAAGGCCGCTGGCGTGCTGCCTGGCCCGCGGATCGCGATGCTTGGGCTCTGGGACGCCGTAAGCTCGCCGCACGACTTCTACTGCGGGTACCACGACGGCGTGCCCGCGCCGAACGTCGAGAGCGTGTGCCACGCCATGGCGACGGACGAGAAGCGGAAGCTCTTCGGGGTCATGCAGTACGAACCGTCGCCCAAGGTCGTGCAGATGTGGTTCTCGGGCGTGCACAAGGACGTTGGCGGAGGATACCCCGACGGCGAGTGCGAGCTCTCGGACATGACGCTCGGCTGGATGAAGCGCATGGCGATCGAGCGCGGCCTTGCCTTCAAGACCGAGCCTGACGACGAACACGGCAGGTTCGACTTCTCGTCGCTGGCGAAGGTCCACAACGAGGAGACGCCGCTCGACCCGATCGAGGAGCGCGTGTACCGCGAGGGCGAGAAGATCGACCGCTCGGTGCGCGACCGCGTGAAGACGCAGGCCGGCTACTTCCCCAGCCTGTCCTCGCTGCCCACGCGGCTCGCCGGCTGGCTCGGGCGCCAGCTAAACGCCTGACGGGGCGTTTGGCGGAGACCCGCGCCCGTCGTTCTATCTTCTTGCGGTCGGCACCGCAGCCGGCGGGCCGACGATGATATGCTCGTCGTACGCCTCCGCATTGATGATATTCTCGTTTTCCTTCAGCATGAGGCTCTTGAGGACTTCTCTCGCTACGTTCACCTCTGATTCGAGCTTGGCTATTCCGCCTTCTGTCGCGATGATGCGCTGCTCTACGGACGACAGCTCGTCGAGAAGATCCGCCTGCTTCTTGCGCAGGGGCTCGAGTTCGTCCTGTTCTTGTTGTTGCCTCGCTTTGAGCAGTGCTCTCCTTAGTGCTACCTTTGGCTCCTGCTCCAGTATGTCGGCGTTGGTCTTGGTCAGGCCCTGTTTTATCATGTCGCGCGATGCGCGGAGCCCCTCCAGCTTGTTGTCGAAGCGGAAGTCCAGCAGCTTCTTTTCGAGGTCGTCGCACTTGCGAATCTGCTTTTCGACAAGCGCGTGTATGGCCGCAAGATCCCTGTCGCGCCTGATCTTGTTCTGTTCTTCGGTGAACGCGTCTATGGCTTCCGCGTAGACGTTTGCAAGCGCGGCGGCCAGATGCGGCTTGTTTGCATGGACCGTGATGAATATGTTCTGCGAGCCTCTGTCCAGCTTGATCTCGGAGGCAGAGAGCGACTCTATGATTTCCTCGTCTGGTGTGGTCGACGTAGGATATGACGAGCGGTAGAGCTGCACGATCTTGGATACGACCTTTTCGGAGCGCCAGTCCGGAAGCCGCGTATTGAACAGCTCTTCATATGGGGCTTCTGCTTCGGCAGTGGCGCTGGACGCCGTTACGGCGGCAGACGGCGCGCGGCGGATATCGAGCTTGAAAATGCGTGTTGCCGTAAAGCCGTCTTCCCTGGGGACGCAGCCTGCCGCAATGGCAAGGGCGCAGGCGAGTGATGCAAACAGTATCTTCATCTTCGGGTTCTTTCGCTGTTTTCGTTGAAGGAGTCCGTATGATAGCATCCGCCTTTTTGCATGTCAACGCCCGCATGCGCTTTCGTCGGCGAATAGTGCGGTTTTGTATGGGGGCGGGATTTTTGGTATAATCCATGCACATGAAAATTGGATTCGGATACGATTCGCACAGGTTCGAGGAAGGCCGTCCGCTGTTCCTCGGCGGAGTGCAGATCCCCGGGGCGGTTGGCCTCAAGGGGCATTCCGACGCGGATGTGCTCATCCACGCCGTGATCGACTCGCTCCTGGGCGCGGCTGCGCTGGGCGACATCGGCTCGCATTTTCCCGACACCGACGCGAAGTGGAAGGGCGCCGACTCGGCCGAGCTGCTCAAGGCCGTCGTGGCGGAAGTCAGGTCCGCCGGATACAGGGTCGGCAACATCGACGCCACTGTTATCTGCGAGCGTCCGAAGCTGCGTCCGCACATCGACCCCATCCGCGCGCGGCTCGCCGGGCTGCTCGGGGTGGACGCAGGGTGCGTTTCGGTGAAGGGCAAGACAAACGAGAAGATGGACGACGTCGGTGCGGGCGTCGGAATAGAAGTCCACTGCGTGGCGCTCCTCGAAAATGAATAAGGCGTTCGACGAGTTCTTCATGGCGATGGCGCTCCGCGAGGCCCAGAAGGCGGCGGAGGACGGCGAGGTGCCGACCGGCTGCGTGATCGTCGAGACTCCTGCGGACGAAGACGCGCCCCCGTCCGCCGCGCGCATACTCGGGCGCGCGCACAACCAGACGGAGATGCTTTCTGACGCGACCGCGCATGCGGAGATGCTTGCGCTCACCGCTGCCTTCCAGGCGAAGGGCAACTGGCGCCTCACGGGAACGCGGCTCTACGTAACGAAGGAACCATGCCCCATGTGCGCGGGTGCGATAGTGCTTGCGCGCGTAGACACAGTCATCTGGGGAGTGTCCGACCCGAAGCGCGGAGGAGTGACGGAGTTCAACATCTTCGCGCATCCCGGGATCAACCACCACCCAGAGGTGATAGAGGGCGTGATGGAGGAGCCTTGCAAGGCGGTGCTCCAGGAGTTCTTCCGGCGCCGTCGCGCCGAGAAGGAGTCCGCGAAGTGAAACTATCGCTCGCAGAGGTCGCGCGCTACATGCGCATGGGCCGCGAGGTTCCCGAAGGCGAGCTTGCCGCGCGGGTGGAGAAGCTGCTTGCGGAGGCGGAGAATGTCTTCGACTGCCGACGCAGGTTCGCCAGGTTCAGGTATGCGGACCTCGGTTTTGCCTCCTCGCGTCTTGAGAAGCACCTTGGCGGCTGCGGGGAGGTCTATCTCTCGTGCGGGACGATTGGCGCTCCCTTCGACGCGCTTCTCAGGCGAGCCTCGGCTGTTTCGGGGCTGGACGCGCTCATTGTGCAGGCGATAGGCGCCGCCGCGGTTGAAAAGCACATGGACTCGGTCGACGACGAGATACGCGCCGAGCTTGCCCCGGGCGAGAGACTTCTCTCGCGCTATTCGCCTGGATACGGAGACTTCCCGCTCGAGGCGAGCCGCAGGATACTCGAGCTTCTGGACGCGCCTCGTCGAATAGGGGTTTCGCTCACTGACACGCTCCTTCTGGTGCCGTCCAAGACAGTGACGGCCGTAGTCGGGGTAAAGCCCCCGGAAAACACCTGACCACCATACCACAACACCACATCCGGAGAAACACGATGAAACTACTTTTCTTAAGCGACATACACGGTGTGCCTTCGACGCTCGAGACTGCGCTGAAGATGGCGGAGAACCTCGAGTACGACAGGATATGCCTGCTTGGCGACGTCCTTTACCATGGCCCTCGCAACGGGGTGCCGAACTTCTACGACCCGGAGAAGGTGGCGGCGATCCTAAACGGCCTCAAGGACAAGATAATCGCTGTGCGCGGAAACTGCGACTGCGAGGTGGACCAGGTGATGCTCGACTTCCCGATGATGGGCGACTATGCCGTCGTCGATGCGGGTAAGGAGACGTTCTTCCTCACGCATGGGCACCTCTGGAACGAATTCAGGCTGCCGCCGCTCGGCATGGGCACAGTGCTTGCGCATGGCCACACGCACGTCCCTGAGAACAAGAGGCTCGAGTGCGGGATCACGATATTCAATCCCGGGTCTGTGTCGCTGCCGAAGGGCGGAAGTCAGCGGTCGTTCGGCTACTTCGACGGCGAGCGGCTCTGCCACTATACGATATAGAGAAGTCTGGGCTGGGAATTCGTTGTTGGAAATGGGCACCTCAGTCAATTGACACGGGTCGGTGCGGTGTGTTAGACTTTCGGCAAATGAAACGGGAGCATATAGCCATATTGCTGCTGACGTCAAGCCTGTCGCTCTTCGGTGGTGCGCTTGACGTCGTGTCGGAAGAATCCCTGCTGGAATTCGGCACCAGGGGATGGGGTTTGAATCCGGTGAGCAACGCCGTCGTGTGCTCGACGGCGGAGGCGAAGGCCTGCTTCGACGGGATTCTCTCGAAGACGGACCACTACGCGTCGCCGCGGAAACGAGAGGTCGTACGCCGCATGCTCAATGCGGGCGACGCGCGGCTGGTGCAGTTCGATCGAGTCGTAAAATGCGGCGACGAATCGTCTGGCGGCAAGGAGACAACCCTCGCGACATGGACACTCGTCAGGAACGTGCTTAAATCGGAGCTTCCGATGAAGGGCTATGACGAACAGTTCGGAATTCCCTTCCGGACAAGACGATCAATCACGGACTCGTTCTCCACCATGGCAGATGGCGAAGTCAGAGGCTATGAGGAAAACATCGATGCGGATAGTTTTGCCGCCATCTTCGGCGCGACAAAACTGCTGGAGCAGGCGAACGGAGCGCCGACCAACACGGAGGAGGCCGTAGTGGTCGCAGATGTCGAGGACGTGAGGCTCTCCGCAATTCAGATATGGGGAGACGTGGCTGGACGGATGCGCCCATTTGTCGAGACAGACGACCCAGAGTCCGAGTTGCGGCCACGCGCAGTCTATCGCGTCGACATGCACGTGCGCGCCGTCAGAAGCGGTAAGTTCTCGTTTGGCCGCTTCGCGTTCCCCGTTGCGTTCGACGACCCGCGCGTTTCCGCCACCGGCGACTGGCTGTTCTTCCGTGGCATGACGCTTGAGGTCGGATTCGCCGACGACGGTGGCGTACTGAAGGTGAACCGCGTCGAGCCGGTCTTTCCTTATCCGCCGTATGGCAAGGACGGCATCTGCATCTACAGGGGAGGCGACGTCCCGGACGATTCTCCGTTCTGCGGCTTGTTCGATTTCCCGGATGAGATGCGCAAGGGCGCGGCTGGACGGGATTATCTTTCGAAAAGCTATGCCGTTGTCCAGTACGGCAACAGCGAGCTGGCGACGTTCGCGTCCTCGACGAACCTTGTTGCGGGGCTCTGTGGAACATACCCGGACTTCGGACCGTCCGTCGTGATTACTGTCTACGGCGACTCGGAATCGAACCTCGACTACTGGCGGACCGCATGGTTCTCCGAGCCTCGGGAGGTGGACAGAGACTGGGCCGAAATGGACGACGAAAGCGACGGCGAAGACGACGAGAGCGACGTCGGCGGCGAAGGGGAACGTGCTGGCGATGACGGATGCGGTACTGATGAAGAAGAGGAAACGGAGGTGTCTTGCGTGACAGTGAAGGACATCGGGAGAGCCAAGGGGCTTAGGCCGGGCGATGTCTGCGTCATTGACACGTCGCTGTTTCGTTTCAAGTGGCGGAACGTCAAGCTGCCGTCGGTCAGTTTCCGCCCGCCCGCCACAATCGCCGACGTCGCCGCGTTCTTCAATGTCTTTGCCTGCCCTCTCTGCAAGGCGGAGAAGGGCGAGATACGCTATGCAGTTTCCGCCGACACTTCCGCCGCGTCCCGCGTGGTGCGTCCGTTTGCGGCTACGAACGTCTGCGCGGTCTCCGTGCTAGAGCGGGTCTGTGCCGCGAACGGTTGCACGTTCGGCGTCGAGGGGACGAACGTCGTCATTTCCGCGGAAGTCGGCGAAGACATGCTGAGGTGTCCCGACCTGGATAAGTTGACGCGCGAGCTCGAGGCTTTCGGGTTCGCCGATGTGTCTGGAGCAGTGTATGCGGATGTTGACGCCTGGACGGAGTCTGTGGATCGTTGGTCTACGCAGAGCGAGGCCATGTCGGGGGTTCGTGCCATTGGCGTCAAGCGGTCCGGCAACGGATGGGTCGTTCCTCCGAAAACAGGCTCGGATGCCGCGAAGTTTCTCGCTTACGGATGCGTCTGGTACGATGCGCGGCTGGCAATGCAAGCGGGAGCGGAATCGGACGGAGGAAAAACGGAGAAGCGGGACGGCGGAGTGGTCGCGTACTCGAAGGCGCGGCTGGCGCGCGACGTGGTGTTCGTCCGCGCGTATGCGGAGGAGATCGCGGAATTCGAGGCTGTGCCGTCCGAGGACGAGCTTGTCGACTTGCTGTGCTTTGCGCTGCATGCGCGGCAGGCCGGGTTCGCTGCGGAGGCGAAGCGGATAGCCTCGGCGCTCTTCGCGCTGCCAAAGAACGGCGCCACGGCCGTCAAGGGGCTCAAGAATCGGCTGGAGAAGATCTCGCGCGAATATCCCGACTTCGAGTCCTGGGGACGGAAGATGTCCGAGCGAGAATCGGAGAAGGAGCAGGAAGAGCGGGAACGCAGCGAGGGAGAAAGCAAAGCAAAAGGAGGCGGTAAATGCGAAGAGGACGAGCTGTTCTGAGCGAGGCTGTTTCGCCGCTGCGCAGATACGGCACTCCGCGCTATCCGGCGGCATGCGAGATCGGCGAGGCAGATCTTTCGCGCGTGCCGACGCGCTGGAGGGGACTGCGTGCGATTGCGTCCACGATAGGGGCCGCGGCAATTGGACTCAAGACCCTCGCGCTGGGCGGCGCCGAGGCAAATGCGTCCGCGCCTGCAGTTGCGCCGACTGAAGCCGTGCCTGACGCGAAAAGGCCGAAGCATGAAAGTGCGAAGCCCGTCACGGATGTCTGCCCGTTGCCGCCCGCCGCGCTTGCCGGCAACGGCGAGGGAGCCTTTGGCTGTGTCGCGATGAACCCTCCCGTGATCCTTTCCGAGTGCGATGCGCTCGAGATCATAGAGCGTGAGTTCAGGAAGCGAGGGGTTGAGCTTGTGGACGCTCCTGAAATCGACGGCGTGGAGGTTCCTGTCAGCGAACTGGAGCCGAGCGGGGAAAACCCCAGTCTCGTGAAGAACCGCGCCAAGGCCCGCAGGGCGAACTCAAATCTTCTTGAGGATATCTGCGCGGGGCGGGTGAATCTAGAGGTTCCCCGGAAGAAGCGCAAGTGGATCCTCGACCTCGGAACGCGCGACGGATCGGTGATGGTCGAGTACGTTTCCGCTGCCGACGACAGCCGCTGGCGGCGTGATCCCTGGGAAGGGTCTACCGTCAGGGCCTACAGCACGCGCGCCTCTGCCGAACTGGCCGTCGACGGTTTCGGCAAGAGGGCAGAGGGCAAGCCGGTTCAAATCGGAGTGTTCTACGATCCGATGGAGCATGTCCCGGAAGAGGAAATCGAGTCGTTCAAGAAGGAGGCCGAGAAGGCTTCCGGCGCCAAGCCCGGGTGGAGTGAGGTTCTCGCGTTCTGGTCTAAGCGCGGCCACGAGCTGGCGGAGCGGCGTCTCGTCGCGCAGATTGAGGCGTTCTTCGACTACCTCGCGAAGCGCGGGAAGTTACCGGGACAGGCGAATGCACCTGACGCTCCATCTCACTGACCGGTGCAACCTCGCCTGCCGGTACTGCTACGCGCGGCACGGGATGAGCGACATGTCGCTCGAGACGGCGCTCCGCGCGATCGGGGAGTGCACGCAGCGCGAGGAGAACTGCGGCATCATCTTCTTCGGCGGCGAGCCGCTGCTGCGAGAGGACTTGATATTCGAGGTGATTGCCGAATGCGAGCGGAGGCGCCCCAACTCCTACCACTACAAGGTGACGACCAACGGCACTCTCGTGACGCCGGAGTTCGTGGAGCGCGCGCGGCAAGTTCGGCTCCACGTAGCGACGAGCTGCGACGGGCTTTCCTTCTCGCACGACAGGCACCGCGTCAGGGAGGACGGTTCGGGCTCGTCGGCCGACGTCCTGCGCGGACTTGGGCTCGTCCTTGCCGACCAGCCGTATGCGCCTGTCATGATGACCGTCAATCCGGACACCGCGGAGTATTTTGCGGACGGAGTCGTGGATCTCTGCTCGCGCGGCGCAAAGTACATCGTTTCGACGGTGAATTTCCAGGCGGCGTGGGACGCCAGGGCGAGGCGGCGGCTCTGGAAGGCGTACAACCGCCTCGCGGAATGGTATCTCGACGTCTACCGGCGCGAGGAGAAGGTCTACTTCGCCGCGTTCGACAAGCGCATAGCGACCCGCATCTGGCCAGGGCGCGGCGCGTCGTGCCTTCTTGGCCGGCGCCAGATATCAGTTGCGCCGGACGGTACATACTACCCGTGCGTCCAGTTCGTCGGGCGCAGGGGCTACGAGATCGGCCGCGTTGGCAGGGGGCTCGACGAGCCGCGCCGCGAGTGCATCTTCGCCCGGAACGAAATGGCGAAACCGTCGTGCGAAGGATGCGCGCTTCTCGGGCGGTGCAACAACAGGTGCGGCTGCCTCAACATCTCCACTACCGGATCGCTCGACGAAGTCCCGCCGTTCTTCTGCGAGCACGAGCGGTGCGTGATTCCGCTCGCGGACCGTCTCGCCGAAAGGCTCTACGCCGAGCGCAACGCGCTCTTCATCCAGCGCCACTACAACCCCGCCTTTCCCGTGGCGTCGATCCTCGAGGATATACTGGCCTGACCAGATGTCGGTGGCTTAGACGCATCACAAATGGCGGAGTGCCGCCGATTGCAATATCGCATGTCGCGGTGAAGGCAAAAGCGGACAGATTGCACTTTCGCATTGCCAAACGCCTGTGGTTATATTATATTATTCTTCAGATGAGCGAATGCATTGAACAAGGCGAAGTGCATGGCGGAGCTGCGCAGCCTGCCGGAGACGGTCCGGCGGCGCGGCTGCGTATGCCATGGCCAGTGCGGGTGGTGGCGGCCCTGGCTTGGACGTATGTCGTGTCAGTCGCTGGATTGGCGGCGTATCTTGTCGTGCGCTCCTGTTTCGACCGCCATTTCGCCGCGTCTGTCGACAGTTTCCCTCATGTGTTTTACATGGTCGTTCTTCTCGTGCTTGTCATAGTCATGCTGTGCGGTGTTCTGCAGGGCAGATTCAGGTTGTTTGCCTATCCCTGCATTCTAGTTGCTGTTTCGGAGTTCTTTGTTGGAGTCATGGAGAGCATGTCGTTGACTTGTTGTGTGGAAGGCATTGCTCTAATGGTCGGTGCGGTTGTCCTTGGCGTTGTGCCTGTTGTGCTGCTAATGCTTCCCCCTTCGAGGAAATGGCAGGAGGAAAGGTTGGGACACCGTACGGAGGGTTATTCATGTGGCTGTCTGCTGGTTATATTCCTGCTGTGTTTGTTGATGACGCACATCTGTTCGCGCCCCACAAGCGAAGAGATGGCGCACGATTCCTGGTTCATGGCAAGGATTGTGCGGGCGCTTGTGTGCGACAACGACGCGGCGCGGAAGCGGGGCGGCGCGGAGTGGATTGATCCCGCTACATGTTCCAACTCGACGCAGTTCGTGCAGGCGCTACTTGGCGGACATGTCGGAGCCTACAAGTACATGCAGCGGGAAACATGGATCATCGCCGTCAATCCGCCTGACGACGACAGTTTCCCCGTAGTCATTTCAGCCAATGTCGACATTGCCGAGCTGCTGCGCCCTGGCGACGAGCAGAGGCTTGTCGCACTGAAATGCTCGGAGGAAAATGGAGCCCCTTGCCTTCTTCACTGCATGGATTCGGCTGTGGTGGCGAGGAAGGGCGGGGAAGTTGATGTGGGTAAAAAAGCAGTGACGCCGGCCATGATCTTCGGTGGTCATGTTCCGCGTCCGCCTTCGGAAACTTATTTCCTCACGCCCACCGGCCGCCTCGACCTCGTCGCGGAGTGATCCAATATCCAACAGCCAGTATCCAGTTTGCCAAGCAATTATTGGATAATGGATACTGGATATTGGATAATTGGTGCGCCAAGTAAAGCGCGATAGCAACTAGTGAAATGAGAGGAGTTCACTCTGACAAGAAATCGACGGTCAGATAGGAAGACAGGCGGCACGAGGGGCGACCCGAGTGTCGAAGCCCTGTCCTACAAACAGGTGAGC
>JAEEGL014938854.1_pt1 | contig 41250 bp, 24 predicted proteins | sample 9134231 | NCBI WGS metagenome assembly JAEEGL01 (sample SAMN16246548, study PRJNA631951) | gut metagenome | biome: gut microbiome; feature: rumen; material: fiber-attached | host: Bos | place: Iran: Karaj | collected 2018-10
AAGTAAGGCGCATCGGTGAGAGCCGTGAGGGTATAAATACGTGTATCACAATCATATTCTTCCTTTATTTCGACAGGGTAAGGAACAAGAACGTGCAGGTTAAGGGTTACGACACTGTCGCAGTTGTCGACGGTTAAGAGGGAATCCACATAGATGCCCGTCTCTGAATAGAAGCGACCACCAAACTCATACTGGACACCTTTGCAGATGGTGTCGAAGAGCGAGAGGGCTGTGGGTTGCGAAACGGTGAGATAGAGCACCCGAGTGCTGTCGCAGCCATGGACGGTGGAGAGCGTGTGGTTGACACCCGAAACAGAACCAGAGTAGGTATTTCCGTCAACCCAGAGATAGGAACCGCAGGCGTGGACACTGTCAGGAAGAATGACAGAATGGTCGACTGTAAGGATGAGGTTTTTCACACTGTCGCAACCGTCGACACTGAAAAGACGGAACCCGTTTACGACAATGGACTCGGTGTAGGTGTTGCCGTCGATCCACTGATAGCTGTCACAAATTCGAACAGTGTCGGTGAAATTGTAGATTGGACGGACAACGACGGTGTGGGCGATAATGCTGTCGGTTCCATCGGGCATGGGAAGGACAACAGGCTTGGTGGCTACAGAAGGATAGGACTGGAAATTGAAGTCGGAGATTTCAAACAGAAGGCCGTCCCAATGGAGGGGCAGCTGGTCGAAACAGATGCTGGTATCTTTCTGGCTGTGGCTATTTGGAAGCACAAAGAGCGAATAGGTTATAACGCTATCGCAGGCTACGGTGTTGAGGATAGTGATAACTGTGTCGACGACGGGATGAATATCGATGAAAGTGACGCCACCGAAGGTGTAGGGCAACTGGTTTTCGACGATGGTGTCATGCTGGGTGGCATACGACATGGCATTGACCTGAAGCCGGAGGGTTTCAACACTATCACAATTATTGACAGTGAAATAGTGATGCACGTAATTACCCGAGACATTGTAAAGCGAATCTCCGAAGGAATAGGGAGCGCCATTACAAGTAGTGTCGACATAGGTCAGGTAGTACTCGGGATTGACATGAAGATTACGTGTCACAATGCTGTCGGCTCCAAAACGGGTGTGGAGGGTATCGATTACGATTTTTGTATTCTGAATTTCAAAATTTGTGTTGTGGAGATTAAAATCGGAGGTGTCAAACAGAGTGCCGTCCCAGAGAAGGGGGAGAAGGCCTTCACAAATGGTACTGTCGACGGTAACACGAACGGTGGGCATCACAGTTAGGGTGAAGTTTACGATGCTGTCGCAGCCATACTGATTGATGAGGATAAGCTGCATCTGGGCATTGGCGGTGTCGGAAAAGGTGTAGCCTTCATAGAGGAATGGCAGTTGGTGGTCGCTGATGATGGTGTCGACACTGCTATAGGAGACAGGAAGACCCCAGAGATGGTAAGTCTCGTTGCTGTCGCAAGTATGGATGGAATGCATGTGACTGACACCGATGTATTCCACCCCCATGCGCATGACGCCCGAATAGTCGCAGATTGTGTCGTAGTAGGTGAAGTCGTAGTTGGGATAGTTCTCAAAATGCAGATATTCCGAACTGTCGCAACCATCGGTGGTAAAAAAATGACGTTCGTAAAGACCCGATATTGCAAGCGTATCGCCATAAAAGACAAGGCTCTCACCATCACACACGGTGTCACCCCAATGAGCCGCATAGGTGGGGTTGACGTGAAGATACATAGCAATAATGCTGTCGGCACCAGAGGCTGCAGGAAGTGTGTCAAAGAGCATAGCTTGATGTTGGCGACCGACCAGGGGTGAAGCATCAACGATTGAGTCGGTAAAGAGACGGTTGTTCCACTGGAGGGGGAGTAAGTCGGCACAGACAGTTGAATCACGCTGGACATGAACATTCCAATGGACATAGAGACGGTAGTCAATCAGGCTATCACAACCATTGACATTGGTGGTAACAACAAGGGTGTCGAGATAGGAGAAATGAGGTAAGAAGAGCGACGAGTCGCCGCTATACATGGAAGTGTCGGAAAAATGGGCAGGCAAGAAAGCATAGCCGTTGAAAAGGAAAGGCAGTTGATTTTCGACAATGGTGTCGGACCACGAAGCAAAGGTATTGAAGAGCATGGTAACATGCATAGTGAGCAGGCTGTCCGCTCCATGGGTGGTGGAGAGGAGGACGCTGTCGCTAGCGGTAGAATCGAAGTTAACACCGTTCCAGAGGAAAGGAAAACCGTTTTGACAGACATTGCTATCGACCTGTGCGATACAGTTGCGCCAAACATGGACATTCATTGCAGCGACGCTATCACATCCGGCAGCGTTGACAATGGTGTTTGAATGGGAGAGACTGACATAGCGGGTTTCAACATGGTTCGTGTCATTCCAGTTGAAGGCTATGCCGTTCCAAAGGTGGGGCAACTGGTTCTCAACCACGGTGTCGTAGAGTGTAGCACTGGTGTTAGACTGCACAGTTAGGTGCATCACCACGAGGCTGTCCTGTCCTTCGGCAGCAGTATATACGGCAGTGTCAATAAGCAAGGCTGTCTGCGGATCGATATTGGAGAAATGGACGCTGTCGCGAGAGAAGGTTACTCCGTTCCAAACGAGGGGCAACATATTCTCGCAGAGGATGCTATCGAGGTTGGTGGTTTTGTTCCAGTTGACATGGAGTGTGTAGAAAATCACACTGTCGCAGCCTTTGGCATTGGAGATAACGATGGTGTCGGAAATGAACTGCGAATGTTGATTGACGAAATTCGTATCCAAGAGACTAAAGTCTAAAATGCCGTACTGGACACCGTTGAAAGTGAAGGGCAACTGGTTTTCGACAATGGTATCGTAATAGTGTCGATGAGTGTTGGTGTCGACTGTGAGGGTCATGGTTAAGACGCTGTCGGCACCGGTATAGGCAATAAGGGTGTCGATTTTGAATGTCGAATTCTGGATTGCGAGGTTTATGTTGTGGAGATTGAAGTCGGATGTTTCGAAACTGACACTGTTCCATTGAAGAGGCAGAAGGTTCTCGCAGACGGTGCTGTCGGCGGTGGCGCTAACGTTCCAATGGACATTGAGTGTATAGTTGATGGTGCTGTCGCAGCCCCAGCGGTTGACGACAATAATGGTGGAATCGAGAGAGGCGAAACGCGGTGTAAGGTAAGTAGTGGAGGCGAATAGAGCTGTGTCGAAGAGAATTGCATTAAAGGTATATGGCAGCTGATTTTCAACGATGGTGTCACTCACGGTTGCCACGGAGGTGCCGAAAACGGTCAGATGGAGAGTTTCGTTGCTGTCGCAGGAATGGATGGTAGATAGATTATGCAGATAGGTACCCGGCAGATGGTAGGAGGTATCGTTGAAGAGGCTAGATTGATTGCTGCAAATGGTGTCATAGTAATGGAGGTCATAAGTCGAGTTGACATACAGCGTCATGGTCAGCACACTGTCGGCACCTGTATAGGCTAAAAGGGTATCAATTTTTATTTTTGAATTAAAGAATGCAATATTTGGATTGTGGAGATTGAAATCAAAGGAATCGAAGACGACACCGTTCCACTGGAGCGGCAGGAAGTTCTCACAGATGGTACTGTCGGCGGAGGCCGAAACATTCCAATGGATATAGAGCGAATAGGATATAACACTGTCACACCCGGCAGCATTGGCAATAACAATAGTAGTGTCGAGCCGCGAGAATCGTGGAGACACTAGATTGTCGCCATCGAAGGAATCACTTCCTATGGTTGCATAATGGAAACTATAGGGCAGTTGGTTTTCAACAATGGTGTCGGCATAGGAGGAAAAGGTGTTGTGGAGTTGAACTACCTGCATAATCAATGTACTGTCGGCTCCATGGGTGGTGAATATCTGAACCTGATGGGTGTCACTGGAATCAAACAGAACGCCGTTCCATGTCAAGGGGAAATAGTTTTCGCACAAGAGGCTGTCGACCTGAGCGGTGCGGTTGCGCCACACATGGAGGTTCATACCCGTAAGGCTGTCGCAGCCCACATAGTTGACCAACGTTGCACCCTGGAACAGGTCAGCCTCGCGCAGGGTGACGGTTGCCGTGTCGGACCAAGTGAAAGTAACACCGTTCCAAAGGTGTGGTAGAAGGTTTTCGACCACAGTGTCGTAGAGCAGCGAGGCTGTGTTGTCGCGGCGGGTAAAATGCATCCAGACAGTACTGTCAGAACCATGGATGTTGTGCAAGACGACACTGTCGACACTTGTCTGGGTAAAAACCTTACCGTTCCAAGTGAAGGGGGTTTCGTTTTGGCACAGCGAGCTGTCTACATGTACCTCCTCGTTGCGCCAAACGAAAAGAAAGAAAGAGATGATGCTGTCACATTGGTTGGAATTGTCGATAACGACTGCGGTATTGCTAATACTGTCGGAGAAGGTGACATTGTTGAAGGTGTAGGGCAATTGGTTCTCGACAATGGAATCGTACACTATGCTGGATGTCACTGCATGTACCGTTAAGTGAAGTGTCACAGTACTGTCGCATTGCTGCTGAGTGAACAGGTGGTGTGTGTAATCACCACTAGCGGTATACGTGATGCCGGCGAAGGCCACGCTGGTGTCGTCACAGACGGTCTGGTAGAATTCGTTATCCCAGACAGGGTTGACATGGAGTGTACGCACCACCACGCTGTCAGCCCCTAACTGATTGGAGAGGGTATCGATTTTAGTGACACTGACTACCGAATACGGAAGAATGAAGTCGGTTGTATCGAAAATGGTTCCGTCCCAAGTGAGTGGCAGGAAGTTTGCGCAGACAGTAGAATCAACCACAGTGCGATCGTTCCAAATCACAGTGAGAGAATAGTGAATGGTGCTGTCACATCCTTTGGAATTGACAAGATGGATGTCGGTTGCCGACACGTCGCCCGTAAAGGTCTGCCCGTTGAAGATACGTGGAAGGTTATTTTCCAAAACGGTTTCGCTTATCACTGTGTCGGTAACGAGATTGACCACTAACTGCAGTGTCACCACGCTGTCGCATCCCCAGATATTGGCGAAGGTGTGATTGTAGCTTCCTGTAGTGGTAAGCGTTGTCTCACCAAAAAGGTAGGGGGAATCCGAACAAGTAGTGTCGGGAATCGTGGTGCTGTGGGTGAGACGGACCATTAAGTGAAGCGTCTCGATGCTGTCGCAACCTTTCGAAGAGGTCATCGGATGAGGATAGACACCCACCAAAGTGTAGCTGGAACCCTCAAAAATTGCCGACTGATTGTCGCAGATGGTGTCGTAGTTGTGATTGTCGTAGGTCGGGTTGACATTCAGCGTATAATAGACTGTACTGTCAGCACCGTTGGTGCGATGATACACTATACTTTGCGTTCCGCCGCTTTGAAAGGTAAGGATGCCCCAATGATAAGGCAACAAATCGTCGCAAATGGTCTGTTGCAGATGGGTCTCGGTGTTATAATTAATGCTGAAATTAAAATGGATGGAGCTATCACATCCCCAATGGTTGGTGAGGTGAATGACCGTATCGATGACATTGTGATCAAATCTCACCCCATTAAAATCGTAATATTGCTGGTTTTGGTTAATGGTGACGCTGATTGTCGTATCGGTCTGGTTGTTGACCATGAGCAACAACGTCATGGTGCTGTCGCAAGCACCTGTCTGGTAGGCCTCGGTGTTATGTTCCTGAACGGTATGGGTCTGTGTGAGCAGTCCCACTTGTAAAGTCTGAGATGCTGTGTAGTGGAAATCGAGGGTGTCGAATGCGAAACCACGACACACCTCCGCCACAATGGTGTCGTGAGGAACAGTGTGTTTACGCAGCGTAAGATGGACGATGCTGTCACATCCCGTGATGTTATTGTGGAAAGTGTAGTTATGCTGACCTAAGGTGTCGTAGATGACGAGCGGCGTGAACCAATTGGGCGGATAGGGAAAAAGAGTGTCGTAGTCGCAATAGACGAAGGTGTTGTATACGTTGTATGTAGGATGGATGGTCAGATGTAACGTGACAGCGCTGTCGCAGCCATATGTGGTGGTACCGCTGTAGGGATATATACCTGTCGAACCCCACTCGCTAGTATGTCCACGCCACGTCCATCCCGAATCGAGCTGTGCCTGACAGATAGTATAGTATTCATGGATGTTGTAGACTGGGAGGACTGTAATAGGATAGTGTAGCGTGTCCTTGCATCCATTGTCGTCAGTGATGGCACAATTGACCATGAAGGAGGACTGCGTCTGTAACGGATTGAGCGTAATAGAAGTAGACTGTGGCGGATGGTTGGTGTTTGGCAAAAGCCACTTCTGGCTCTGTGTGTTGTGGATGGTCAACGTCGTCGTCTGGGCGGGACAGAGAGAGTCAACGCCCGAGATATAAGGTGCCGGATGGGTCCATTGTAGCGTGATGGGGATGATGAGAGTATCAGCACAATCGCCACCAGCAATAGTAGAAATGAGTTTCACAAAGTAGGTTCCTGCAGCACGATAGACCGTCTCTGCATTGTAGTTGGTCGATGTTTCGCCATTGTCGAAATCCCAAAACGCAGTTTCGCAGTCCTCGTTGGTCCATAGGGGTATAGTGTCGTTGGGACTTGCCGAAACAAAACTGCGATTGATGAATCGCACCTTGAAAAGGCATGTGCCGATGGAGTCGATATATTCGAAAAGAGCATGGGGATAGCGCGGACTAGCCAGCGCGTCGATATAGAATCCACAACTGGAGTCTAGACAATCCGTCTGGCTCACCCAGCAACGGTAGAGACCCGAATCAATCACACTAAGCATGCGCTGTGTCGAGAGTGTGCTGTCGGGATTGGCAGCATTAAACCAACGGTAGTTGAATCCCTCCGGCGCATAGAAGGTGTTAGCCAGCGTATCGCCGCACTGCTGCAAATGATCAATCTGTTTGCGGTCGCAGTGGAGGGTAAAGTAGGCATAAGCGGCTCCATCGGCGGCTCCATCACGGGTATACAGCTGCAAATAGAGCACCTTGCCATGGTAGGGAGACAAGTCAATACCCATACTCCACCAGTCATGCCATACATACGAGTGACCTTGACCCGTCGCACCAACATGCCAACCCAATTGATTTCTTTTGGGGAAGATGTCGCGCGAATAGCAGAGTGGCTCCACAGGGAGGCAGTTCTCGTCGGTCAGACGGATGCTAAAACGGGGTTGCTGGTCGCCTTCCAACTCGGGGTCAAGAAAGACAACAGCATATTTTAGCATCATTAGGTTATAGTCGTTGGTGTCGACATGTATTTCGTAAAGGATGCTCTCGCCACCACCAGTGTTCCAGTTGCCCAGTCGCACAGCAGCAGTGTCGCCCAAGGGTATAGGACGCAGCTGATTGTTTGTATTGGCATCGAAAGCGTTGACATCAACATGTACCGTGTGTTGCGAAGCACTCGAATTGGGACCGTCATCCACCATGCACTCCGTTGAGTCGGGCCATGCCGAGCTTCCCTTGTAGCAGGTAGTCTGTTTTGTTCCAGACAGCTTGGTGTAGTCTAGACAGTTCTTGTAATGGTCACAGCTACTGCAGTCCAGTAGTTTAGGTGTTCGGAAATAGTGGGGAGGATAGTTGCAATGATTTGAAGTATCATAAATACTTGAATAATAATCCCTTATATAGTAAACATATTTCTTTCCTGCGGCGATGTTGTAGTGTATCGAGTCGGGATTGCTGTACAGAATGCCATTCCATAGAAACTGTTGTCCTTCGTTGAGACTACGGTAGTTGATTCGTTTGGATCCACTACCACCTCCTTGCCAAGAGATATGAGTGTACGAGGTATTGGTTTGGGAAGCGCGTACGTTATAGATACTTGGAAAACAAATCTGATAGCTCATACTCCATTCATCGCCAGAATAAGGACTATGAAAATAATAGAGGGTGACAGCACCGGAATAACAGTAAATGTCCAAAGTGCTCGACCCTTGAAAAAAACCCAACAAGGGATAGTCCATCGTAGGACCCATGTAGACGGCGAAAATATCGTTGGGACCTATCGAGTAAGATCCTCGCAACGTGAACGGACGGCCGTTAGAAGAAACAAGGGTAATGGTGTCTTCAATCTCCTGGTAGGCTCCATAGGGTCCCAAATCGGGATTATACAAATTGTACGAATAATTGCTATTCAGAGTGAATATCGTGTCGCCCCAAGTAGGCATATACAAGGTTGTCTGTGCCAATGATTTGCCGCATAAAAAAAACAATAACAAGAAAAGCGAAAAGCATCCTTTCCGAATATAAAGACCTAAATGTGTGTAAATTGACATAAAAAAAAGCACCGAATTATAAAATGCAAAGATATGTTTTTTTTTAATATTAAAAAAGGTGAAGTCTTTAAAATGACCTCACCTCTCTTTTGTTTGAAAAAAAAGGAAAAATAATCAATTGTAGGCGTGGATGCCGCCGAGGAGGAAGTTCACACCGAAATAGGTAACGATAACACTGAAGAAGGCGAGGACACAGAAAAGATGGAAACCTCGCAGACATGTGGCGTCGCGATACCATAACAATGCGTTGAGGTAGACTATCAACGTAATGAGTGCCCATACCTCTTTGGGGTCCCACGACCAGTAGTTGCCCCACGAAATGTTGGCCCACAAGGCACCTATCACGATACCCAACGCCAACAACATGACGGCAGGATAAAGCATCAACAAACTGGTACGCTTGGCTTCCGCTGCCTTATGAGGCATCAGTAGTCCCCCTATCCCGTTGAGCATGACGATAAAGAAGAGAGCGTAGGAAATCATGATGACGGTGACATGAAGTGTCAACAAGGGTGAACTGAGGACAGGCATGAGATGCGTCATAGGAGGGTTGGAGCCGCTCATCATGGCGACCAACTGGCAGAAGCCGATGGCAAGCAGACCCGATGGAACAATGGCACCTGTTTTTGTATCGCGAAAGTTGAATTTTGTAAGGGCTGCTATCGTCACAACGGTCGCTCCAATGGCTATCGACATAAGGTTCATGCTGTCGAATCCTCCAGCCATGGGGATATGGCCTCCCGCAATCCATCGAAGTATAAAAATGAGGATGAGAAAAAGCGTCACTGCCAAGACGACAATGAAAGCGGACCATTCGCCCCAGAGGGAACCCTCGGTCCGCTTACCTGAACGGAACACTGTCGCCACAAAAACCAGAAGTCCCAAAGTGAGCAGCACCATGGGTAGCCAGCGTCCTGTAGTGAGTGTGTTGTAGAGTCGTTCCGCCTGGTATTGCGAAACGGAAGGTAGCGCCTGGGCACCTTTTTTCTGCTGATATTTCAGCGTCTTTTCAAAGACCGATTCCAGATTCTTGAAATCACCCGACACCACCAGTTCCTGACAATAGCTAAGATGCTTGCGAATGAAGAAATAGTCGTCATCTGGTGTATTAAAAGGAAGATTGTCATTCTGTGCATACCAGCCCAGTACTCCCGTGCTGTCGGCAACAGGGAAGAGTTTGGGCATCTTGCCTCCCAAAAGCATCTGGACAAGGCTGTATTTTTCGCCAGCAGCACGAAGGTTTTTGCTTTGCAAAGAAGAATTAGCACCGGTCATTGCTCCCATACTGCCACCCATAGGCTGCCGTTGCTGAAAAGCATCGGGGTGCTGCAGAAAATCGTCGTAGCAGGCATAGGCACCATCGATACCGAGCAATTTGCGCACATCGTCGCCTTTGACCTTAATCATTGGTTCCCGTTCCCATTCGCTAAAATAGAATATCCAGCCGCTGAACACCTGTTCTGGCGACAAGCCCTTGTAACTTGCCTTACCATAGAGTTTGGTGGTAAAATCCTTGGCCAACGTCTGCAACGGACAGACGCGTCCTTTGTAAAGCACATACATCCGACCCATCTTGTCGGCAGTAGCCTTGGGCAATGTTTTCGGCGTGTTGCCTGCTGTTGCCGCAGCAACGCCGACAAGCAGCAACAGAACAACGGCTGTCGGCTTCATCAATTGGCGGAAACGGGACTTGGGTGAAAACAACAGGACAACAATACCCAATCCCATGAGAAAGTATCCGGCATAGGTAAATCCGATACCCCAAGGATCGTGGGCGACGCTAAGGGTTGAATTTCCCTCTTCGTCGTAGTCTTCCTGATAGAAACGGTAACCGTCACGACGGAGGATGTTGTTCATCGACACAACTACCGGCGTACCGTCCACCGTGAGACGGCTTACAAAGTCCATGGGGGTATGGGTTCCAGGATAGGATTCCACTTCGAAGCGCTCCAAAGTGAGGTAGAACGGAAGTTCCACAGTACCACCTTTGTCAGTGGTATATGTGTTGGCGGGAACACCCGGCTGCAGGGTAAGACTTCCATGGCTGCCGGTCCATGCCGTCATGGCGCCCCCCACAAGCATAAGCACCACTGAGCCATAAAGCATCAGGCGATAGGGGGTGTTCCACATGCGCTGTTTGACAATTGCATAGATGGCAAAGACACCGACAAGCGCCATCAGCAGAAAGAACCACCACGCCCCATAGATGTGCGTTGTGGCGAATTCGTTTCCATGGTATTTCTCAACGATAGTGCCGGCGGCAAGAACAGCCACCAGCACCACCGAGAGAAGTTCAACACCTATTTTCTCTCCTTTTTTCAATTCCATTTTCCAATGAATTAAGTAACAATAATAATTACAAGGTATTGACTATACATCAGGTTTTTTTTAACGTGCACGTAAAACGTCAAACCTTACTTAAATAGCATTTATAAACTTCACAACAGCATCACGATCCTCTTTGGAGAGCTTACGGAATTTCTCGACCGTCCAACGGGCATCGCTTCCCGGACACCCATGCCACATGATGGCTTCAATCACATTGCGGGCACGGGCATCGTGGAGACGGTCGCCATGTCCGCTGCAGATGGGAGAAAGTCCACGTCCCCACAACGGAGTGGTGCGGCACCAACCGGTGCGGATGTCGTTAACCATTCTCAGACGATGCTGGATGAAGTCGCTATAAGGCCAAATTTTCTGGTGGGGATAGCGCGGCAGACGTGCATCGGCGGTGGCAAAGAAACCTGTTGGGTCAGTAAAGTCGTCGGGGCCTGTAGTCCAGCTGGGACGATGGCAGGTGGCACAACCCATGTCACGGAACAGTTTGCGGCCGCGCTGCACATCAGCATCAGCCAGATTGCGGGCGGCGGGGACAGCGAGTCCGCGGTGCCAGATCATGAAATTGACATAATCCTGGTCGCTCATTTCGGCAGGGAGGGTGTCACACATCAGGTAGTTGTAGATGTCGGTTTCAGGATTTCCCGTCTTGTTCCATTCGGGGAAATAGTGGTAGAAATCAGCTTGCACTTCGGGGTCTTGCGAGGCAGCCAGTGCATAGATTGTCTTGTTGAGACTGAGGTAGTGGCTGCGCTTGTTGCTGCGATTCACGTTGGGAATATTCCAGATGGCATTGCTGCCGGGAGCATCCTGTAGTGGTCCACGGCTGAGGGCGTAAGTAAAACGTTTGGGATGGGTGGTGTTGCCGTAATAGGCACCGGGAGCCCAGTCGTTGCCTGCCCAGAAGGCGGGGTTGAGGTCTGCGCCTGCGTCATATTCCTTCTGATACTGGGCTTTGAGGGAGTCGTCCGGAATGGCGTCAATCAGACCGGTTCCGTAGATGCCGATGGTGGTTTCGAGACGAAAACCAAGTTTTCCGTAACTGACAGCCAAAGGAGCATAGAACGCGTCCTCGGGAATGGTGACCTCAGGATAGATAAGACTATAGCTTTCGCCATCGTCGAATTTGTTGCCCCATTCGTCAGTGTAGTTGAGCCAGGCAATCTGTATTTTATTCTCGTCGATGGAGGGTTTGAAGGGAGCAACCGCCTTGGTTTGAGGCATCCCTGCCACAGAAGTCTCGTAGGGTTCGCTGGGATTACTCTTGTCGTAGACCACAAGCAGATAGCCATTGCCCCAGTCATCGGCGCGGTAGCGTTCCATGCGCCTGCCGTGACCGTAGCCCGGATGGCAGCTTATGCACGAGGATCGTACATAGAGGGGCCCTAAGCCGTTGAACGGTGGGTTGTTCTGCGTGATGGTGTGCTCAAAAAAGAACTCGCCATACTTGAAAGCAGTTGCCATACCAGCTTGTTCACAAGCCGGAGTAGGATCCTCATAGGCCGATGCCGACTGGTTGAAAGTGGTACCTAGCCGTCCGCCAGCATAGGTTTCTTCATCGATGGCATCGTTATTATATTCCTCAGGTTCTTCCTTGCAGGAGGTAAAAACAGCCGTCATGAGGAAAAAGGCAAAAAGGTATGTTATTTTATTTTTCATAGGGAATGAGGATTAGAAGTTTGTTACAGTTTTCTCAGCATTTCGTTGACTTCGGAAAAGAGTGCGTCGACAGCGGCACAGGCCTCCATGGCGTCGCCACAGGCAGCACTGGTATAGTTGTTGACAAACGGAGTCGGCATGGCATTGATTTTGGCCAGTGCATTCTCAATGGCAGCAACGACACGTGCATCGAGATCTGCATCGTTGTCTTTCACAAACTTGTGCAGCGACTTGCTTTCGTCACGCTGACCTTCGATACCACCCATGTAAGCGTTCTGGATGCTGATAATGTTGTCGTAAAAGTCGACGATGGATTTCTGGCTATAAGGCGATTCGATATAGTTGACATCTTCGCCGCTATGCGGGGCACCGATTTTAGAGGTTCCCACTTCGTCAGCGATGGTCTTGCAACCATCTACTATGGCCATTAGTGCCACAATGCGGCTGGAATAGGTACTGCCGCTATTGCCTGCCTTTTTCATATTCTCTCCATAGCTAAGACCACCACCAGCCACTGTGTAGGGCAATTCCAGTTCATCCAGTTTTGCAATATGGCTTGCAGGAGCCTTGTCGCCTGCCCAGCTGACCTCCAACTGGTAGCAACGGTTGCGCAAATCGCCAGCCACAGCCACAGCATAAATAAGGTCGTTCTCACTCAACGAAGAAGCCGGTTTAGGCTGGCCATCAGCAAAAAGGATGTATTCGATGCCATGGAAACCCAGCAGGGCATTGCCCAGATTGTTGCCAGCCACCTCATCGCCATCCTCACCGTCAAGGGCGGCAATCATGGCGGGACTACTCATCAGCGTGTTGAATGCATTGACATCCAACGGCCAGCTGTCGATATGTGGGTCGATACCGAAATCACCTGCGGCGCCAAAAAGAAACGCCTCGCTCTTTTCCCACCAGGAACGGGCCTCAAGGAAGGTTGCACAAACTGCCTGTACATTGGCATCGGTAGGATTGGACTTCAATGTTTTCAACTGTTCTACCAGCAGTTCTGTTTTTTCTGCAAGATTGGTGTAGGTGGGGATAACCGTATGGTCGACAAACTGTGCTGCCACGGTAGCGGCATTTTCATCGTCGAACTCCCCTTCATTGTTGTCTTTGCAGGAGGTGAGGTTAAATGTGACAGTGACCAAAGCTGTCATCAAACCGATTTTAAAAAAATTGCGTTTCATTATGGAAATATTTTTAAATTTTAAAATTCGACAATTTAAAGTTTTAAAAAAGATGAGATTGGGTAAGTTTGAAAGGTATGAGTTTCAGTTGGTTTTATTTCTTAAACATACCGCTCCAAGTGATGCCGACGGCCACCCAGGGTTCGTTGTTGTATTGCTCCTTCAGCAGTCGGATACCCGCTTCCGCCTTGATGGCGATTTGGGGTAGCGGATAGTAATTCACTCCTGCGGAAAGCACTGTACGACCAGTTGATTCATCGTCAAGCACATTATCGGAAGGAATGAAACTGTCGTAGTATTCGCCATGGGCAAAAAGGAAGCATTTCTTGCCATCTGTACGACGCGACAACAGATTGACACCCACTTCCAGACCGGTGGACAACGCATTGCGTCCCACTTTCTCATGCGGGTAGGGCGACGAGGCGCTGTGATTCTGCGAAAGGTTCTGGCGAGTAATCATATAGGAGTCGGATAGATAGCCATAGTCGAAATTGCCACGTACCACAACAGCAGGAGTCTGATAAGCAAAATCGAAAGCACCCACCATCACAGTGCCTTTTACACCGTTATAGCGCGAACTGTCGCTGTAGACATCGGTACGGATGTCGTTGTTGAAACTGTTTCCGATATAACCGCTAACGCTCAGCCTGAGTTTTTCAACCCCATAGTAATCTATTCGGGCTGCTCCTGCCAAATGATTGGCAACACGGAATTCATAAGCTGAAGCGGAACCGTTGTGAATCCAGCCCGAGCGGTTGAACATACGGCTGTTCAACGCTGGCAGCAGCTGCGCCTCGTAGCGCCAGTGGGTCGTGCGGCCCCACAGGCTAATGCCCGTCTCATGCCAAGTACAGGGAAGTATGGTGTTTTCGCCTTCCGGACGGTAGACGGTAAAAAAATGGGTGGGAAGATGGTTGCTGTTGGTCATTCCCACAGGAACCACAATATGACCCAAACGAAGGTTGAGCGCACCGTTAAAGCGCTTCTGCAGCCAAAACTGTTCCAACGCCACTTCGCCGCCACGTTCAATCTCCTTCTCGAATTCACCGAATTCCTCGGCTTCCATCTCTACTGCCGATTCCGTTCCCCCGTGTTCAAACTCTATTTCGGTTCCAAAACTCCATCCATGACCAAAATCATAACCCAGCATGATGACGGCATGGGGCAAATCCACCCGGCCATGCCCTTTGGAATCCTTGTAATCAGATGCATGAGAATAACGATTGGGGTTGTCACTGAAGAAATTGTATTGGTAAACCGCCTCGCCATAGCCACCAATAGTGAGTCGCGACTGTTGCACCGTTGTGTCGTTTTGCGCCAAAACCGGATGAGAAAAGCATAGCGCAAAAGAAGCACAAATCACTAAAAACAAAGCACTTCTATTCATTTCTTTGCATTTTCTTTCAAATGCAAAGTTCACCATACAAAACGCTTTTGAAAATAACTAATAGTAGTGATTGTCGACGCGACACTAGTTATTTCAAGTGATATAGGCATAAATGACCGGGGGTGGCTGCGAATGCAGCCGCCCCCGGTAGCAATATCTTTCCGATCATTTCAAATTCTTGAGAATCTGCAAGGTGAGATCCCAGAACATCTGGACTGTCTTGATTTCGATACGCTCGTCGGGGCTGTGGACACCTCGCAAGGTAGGTCCGTAGCTGATCATGTCCATCTTGGGATATTTCTCGCCAATGAGGCCGCACTCCAGTCCGGCATGGATGGCACGCACCACAGGATCATGACCGAACATCTTTTTGTAGGTCTCCACACCCACTTTCAGCACACGGCTGGCGGGGTTGGGTGTCCAACCGGGATATCCGTCGCCATGGGTAACATGGGCGCCAATCATGCGGAAAGTTGCCTCTATTTTCTGGGCAGCGGCAAACTTGGCACTCTCCACACTGCTGCGCTGGCTGGTGGCGATATGAATCTGTTTGTCGTCCATCTTCACCGATGCCAGGTTGGTGGAAGTCTCGACGAAATTGGGGATTTCGCGACTCATAGCCAACACACCGTGAGCACAGGCATAGAGGCAGTTGAGCAGTTTGTACTGTGTATCGCGGTCGACAAGCAACTGCGGCATATCAATAGGCAGAAGTTCCACTTTGAGGTCGGGTTCCGTGCTGCGAAATTCAAACTTCAGGTGTTCGCCAAATTCCGCGACCATCTGCTGGAAGGATGCATCGAAGTCTTTTGCCACCACGATATCGGCCCATGCCTCACGGGCGATGGCGTTACGCAGGTTGCCGCCGTCGATACGGGCCAGACCGATTTTGCATTTCTCGGTGGCGTTCCACAGGATGCGCGTCAGCATCTTGTTGGCATTGCCCAGGCCCTTGTTGGTGTGGTCGCCGCTGTGTCCGCCTTTCAAGCCGCTGACCTTGACACGGTAGGCCACTTCGCCAGCAGGACAGTAGCGGGTGGTGTAGTCGAGGGCCACGGTGGTGTCGATGCCGCCGGCACAGCCGATGCAAAATTCTCCTTCGTCCTCGTCGTCGAAATTGAGCAGTATCTCGCTGCGGAGCCATTCGGTGGAGAGACCGCCGGCGCCGGTGAGTCCCGTTTCCTCGTCGACCGTGAAGAGCGCTTCGAGCGGACCGTGTTCGATGGTGTCGTCGTCGAGGATGGCCAGGATGGCGGCAACGCCGATACCGTCGTCGGCGCCAAGGGTGGTGCCGTCGGCCGTAAGCCAATCGCCGTCCAAAACAGGCTGGATACCGTCTTCCAGGAAGTCGAACACTTTGTCGCCGTTCTTTTCGCACACCATGTCCATGTGGGCCTGCAGACAGACGCCCTGGGAGTTTTCATAGCCTTTCGTGGCGGGTTTGCGAATCAGCACATTGCCCAGTTCGTCGTGGAGGGTCTCCAGACCGTGCTCTTTGCCGAACTGCTGCAGATAAGCAGAGATTTTCTCTTCATGCTTCGAGGGACGCGGGATTTGCATAATCTCGCCAAAATAACGCCATACAGAGGCAGGTTTCAAATTTGATAACATAGTATTTGTGGTTGATTATTTACAAAAGTTTATTAGTTCAAGGAGACTGAAGGTAAAAAAGGCACTCTTATTTATTTATAATCCATCAATGGTCTATGAAAAATTCCGAAAAAAACACATATTGAAACACAAATATACCCTATAAGAGAGAATAAAAACTTCATTTTTTCAATTATTTAATTAACAACTGTACATTTCGTACACACTCTCCATTTCTCACTGACAAAAAATATACACCCGAAGGAAAGATAGATTTCACAAATTAAAGAAAACATTCATGATTATTTAAAAAATTGTATCGAAACCAAGCTGTGTCGGCCCATTCAATCCATTTATGTTTTTTACCTTCTAAAGAATCCTCTACAATATGAATATGAGAACTTACTATTCTTTCATATTTTATCGGAATATGGATAAAATCACAAAATGGACTATCACAAACTATCATACCGTTATCATAAGTCTGATTTCCATCATTCCAATCCTCTCGTGAAATAGACAAATACACAACATCATTCGGATACATCATTTTTGGATAGATATACCATATATAGTAGTTATCCCCCAGTGGGTAAGGCGGTGGCAACCATTCAAGCACCAGATAATAAGGCGTTCCTAAAGAGGGATTTCTTGTTACCCATGCATTATCGTAAAAAATCACATCGTCTTCTTTAAATTTACAGATTGTCAAAATAGGATAGTACTCACTACCATCACAATCATCATCGAAGAACAGGAAACAACCCTGAAACATCAAAGCCGACAAAGCAAGGACTGATATTCTGACAAGATTCTTCATGTATGCTGTAAGTTTAATAGAGTTGGCACTTTCAATTCCGTATATATATACATATACTACTAAATACTAAACACTTAAATAATCCAATCAAAAGCATGTATTTTGCAAAGGTAATAAAAAATAATGAACATACAAAATAATAAACCCTAAACGTTGTTATTGTGAAAGATGAATTACAAAACAACCCTATCGATAATAAAAATATGATTGGACTCTTAGGAAGCGGCAGCTGGGCTACCGCAATCGTAAAAATACTGCTTGAAAAAAAAGACCGCCGCATCAACTGGTGGGTGCGCGAGGAGGAGGCCATCCCCATTCTTCGTGAAGAGAAACACAACCCGCTCTACTTGAGCGAAGCCTATCTAGACACCGACCGTATCAACATCAGCAGCGACATACAGGAGGTCATCAAGAAAAGCGACGACATCTATCTTGTGGTTCCTTCCGCTTTCGTACACCGTGCGCTAAAGGATGTCCCCCGGGATTTGCTGCAGAAAAAACGCTTTATTTCTGCTGTCAAAGGCATCGTGCCCGAATACACCACCATCATCACAGAATATCTGCACGAGCAGATGGATATCGAATATGAACAGTTGTGCATCATCAGCGGTCCCTCTCACGCTGAAGAGGCGGCACGCCAAAAGTTGACCTATCTCACCGTGGCCTCCACCAACAAGGAATTCGCCGAGCAGGTGCGTCGACAAATCAACTGCCACTATATCAAGACCACTTACAGCACCGACATGGTAGGTATCGAATGTGCTGCCGTGTTGAAAAACATCTACGCCATCGCCGCAGGACTGTGCCGCGGACTGGGTTACGGCGACAACATCATCGCCGTACTTATCTCCAATGCCCTCCAGGAGATGACCGACTTCATGCAGCAGATTTCACCCATGATCGGCTATGGAGACTTCAACGCCGACGGACGACTGCGCCAATTTGAAAGCTTTGCCTACCTCGGCGACCTGCTGGTGACCAGCTACTCGCAGTTCAGCCGCAACCGCACCTTCGGCAACATGCTGGGCTACGGCTACAGCATCAAGGCTGCCCAGCTGGAAATGAAGATGGTGGCGGAAGGCTACTATGCCGCCAAAGGCGTCAAAGAAATCATCAAAGGCATCAATCACCATATGCCCATCGTCGAGGCTGTCTACGCAATCCTCTACGAAAAGAAATCACCCGAAAAAGTGATGAAAAAGGTGCTCGAGAACCTGCACTAATTTGATTTTCGAATCTCGGATTTCGAATTTCGAACTTCAAATCCAAAAATACCATTCTGATACAAAGCAAATTAACCAAAACGTTCAAAAATATTTCCCGGAACAGACGCTCAATTACATTTTTTATAGTACTTTTGCAAAACATTATTAACCCTAAAAACTGAAAAAAAATGGCTTACAAAATTACTGACACTTGTGTTGCTTGTGGCACCTGCGCTGGCGAATGCCCCGTTGGAGCTATCTCCGAAGGCGACATCTACAAGATTGACGAGAACGCTTGCGTTAGCTGCGGTACCTGCGCAGACGCTTGCCCCACCGGCGCCATCGTCGAAGGCTAATCGTCATCAGTACAGGCGACATGCCTGAATAGTTTTAAGGGGATGTTTCGCCTGAGCGAAACATCCCCTTGCATTTGTGACATCAACCTTAACAATAACGTTAACCATATATAAATGCTTCAACTTCAATATATCAAAGAGCACCGCGACGAGTGCATCGAACGTCTTAAAATCAAACATGTAGCCGATGTGGAACAACGCATCGACGAAATCATCGCCCTTGACGAGCAACGCCGTTCCCTTCAGAAACGGGGCGACGACGTGAAGGCCGAACAGAACGCCATCGCCAAAGAGGTGGGCATGCTCTTCAAACAAGGCAAACGCGAAGAAGCGGAAGCTAAGAAGGTCCGCACCGCCGAACTGAAAGGCGAGGAAAAAAATCTAACGGAACAGATGGCTGCCGTGGAACAGGAGTTGAACACCAAACTCATCTCCCTTCCCAATGCACCGCACCTCAGCGTGCCGCAGGGCCGCACCGCTGACGACAACCTGGAAGTGGGCCGTTTCGGCACCATGCCCGACCTGGGAAGCGACGCACTCCCCCACTGGGAACTCTGCGCCAAATACGACCTGGTCGACTTCGAACTGGGCAACAAAATCACCGGCGCCGGATTCCCGGTCTACAAAGGCAAAGGCGCTCGCCTGCAGCGTGCCCTCATCAACTTCTTCCTCAACAGCGCCGCCGATGCGGGCTATGTCGAAATCCAGCCGCCGCTGATGGTCAACGAAGCCTCCGGACTCGGCACCGGCCAGCTACCCGACAAAGAGGGGCAGATGTACGCCATCCCACTCGACGGATTTTACATGATACCCACCGCCGAGGTGCCTATCACCAACATATACCGCAACGTCATCGTCAACGCCGACCAGTTCCCCATCAAGCATGCGGGCTACAGCGAATGCTTCCGCCGCGAGGCCGGCAGCTATGGCAAGGATGTGCGCGGTCTGAACCGTCTGCACGAGTTCAGCAAGGTGGAGATTGTAGTTATCGAACATCCCGACCGCAGCTATGAGCGTCTGGAAGAAATGAAGAAGCATGTCGGCGGCCTGCTCGACCAGCTGGGTCTCCCCTACCGCATTCTGAAACTGTGCGGCGGTGACATCAGCTTCACCTCGGCCATGACTTTCGACTTTGAGGTGTGGAGCGGCGCCCAGCAGCGTTGGCTCGAAGTGAGCTCGGTCTCCAATTTCGAAGCTTTCCAGGCCAACCGCATGAAACTGCGTTTCAAGGACAGCGACGGAAAGATGAAGCTGGCTCATACCCTCAACGGCAGCGCCCTTGCCCTACCCCGTATCGTGGCCGCCCTGCTCGAAAACAATCAGACGCCCGACGGCATCACCATGCCCGAATGCCTGCGCCCCTACCTGGGATTTGACAAGATTTCGTAAAAACAGTACGCTCTGAAACATGGCATCTGACAGCGACAACGGCACTTACTTCACGCAAGGCTCACACACCTATCGTCTGTTGGGTGAATCCGGTTTGGTCGAAGACGAAGAGGGCAATATCCTCGACGCCTCCGACCTCTCCGACCCATACACATCACATGAGCAGCCCTCATCGGAAACAGCCAAAGTCTCCTGGATGAACCCCTCATCCGGCAAGACAGCTCCCTCCCTATGGGACTACGACCCACGATACTGCGGGCCCGACCCCTACGCCTGGCTGGAAGAGCGGTGGAAGCAATACAAAGAATCCTCCTCCCACGTTAACCAAGAGAATCCTCGCAACCAGGCGGAGGAAACAACTGCATCCACACCGACTCCCCAAAGGATCCAGGAATCCCCAAAGGCTCAAACTTCCCCAAAGGAATCATCTCCGTCGGGCGATTCTCAACCATCCGCTTCCGTCAATTCCGAATCGGAGCCCAAGCCAAAAGTGAAAATCCATCTCACCAAAGGCACCATCATCTTCCTCGTCATTGGAACAGCCGCCTTCATTGCCTATTTCATTTTCCTAATCATCACACTCGTCGAACAGTTTGCCCGACTGTTTTAGGAAAAACCGACAATGGCACAGAAGACACACTAATAAATAAGAGCCTGCCGCATGGCAGGCTCTTATTGTTTCATTGTAGCATGTAGCTGTATTATTTCTTGGCGGCTTTCTTAGCAGCCTTTTCAGCGGCCTTACGTTCTTTCTCAGCCTGCTTTTCGGCGGCTTTGCGCTCTTTCTCAGCCCGTTTTTCAGCAGCCTTGAGTTCCTTCTCGGCACGTTTCTCGGCATCGGCTATCTCTTTGGCAGCCTTCTTTTCAGCTGCAATGCGCTCTTTCTCGGCACGCTTCTCGGCAGCCTTGCGCTCCTTCTCGGCTTTCTCGATGGCTTTACGCTGTTCGCGATAGGCTTTCCGTTCTTCGGCAGTCATATTCTTTTCAGCCTCTTTGGCCTGTTTTTCCTGAGCTTTCAACTCTTCGCGCTCACGGGCTTTGGCCTCTTTGGCAGCTTTCTTTTCGGCTTCGAGGCGTTCTTTCTCGGCTCTCTTTTCCAATGCAGCTTTTTCTTTGTCAGACTGCGCCGCATTCATCTTCGGTTTTTCGGGCTTGGAATCCTTGTGATAGGTAAAAGTGCGGAGCGCGGCATTGTCGAAAATGCCGTCCTCAAACTGCAGACGTACCGTCCAGTTGTCCATACTGTCATACACATAGTCGAAAGTGTAGACTACCGTGCCGTAGGGACGTTCTACCGTCATCCTGGTGCAGTCGCCCAATTCGTTGTTCTCGTAGGTCGTCGTTTCGTCAAGCGATTTACAGTGGAGCACTTTCTTGGTCAGGAAACCACGATTGTCGTAGGTGTAGCGGATAGTTTTGACTTCCTTCTCGCCGCTGGTATAGTCTTCCACCTTTTCACTCATCAGCTGATTGAGGTGGTTGTAGTTGTAGACGCAGATTTTGGCGGGCATGCTGTCGACATAGTAGTACTTCGAAGTGAGCACCAGTCCGTCGTCGCCCAGTTCCTGGCGGCATTTGAGATCGAAAGGATAGACATTGGTATAGGGGGCGGTATTGAGGTCTGCCTTGGCCAGATTGACGCTGCCCTGATAGTTTTTTGTCTCGACAAAAACATTGATATCCGCCATGTTGCCATTGTACTTGGCCACCACTTTGTAGCCCTCTCCCAAGAATGAACTGAGCAGTCCGTTGGAAGCATACGTGCAGCTGGTTTTCTTGCCCTGCTTGCCCTGATGGGTGTAGGTGATGGTGGTCATACGTCCCGCGGGATTGAACGTCACAATGCGGCCGTTGTCCTCGCTGAGCACGTTGCGCAGATCCTTCACGAACCATTTGCGCTCGGGCCAGTCCTCACGGAAATAGTCTTTGCGTATTAAAATATCCTCGTCCATCGAGGCGACACTGCCGCGCAAGCCCATCTGCTGACGGTCCATACGGAGATTTACTATATCTTGAGCCTTGACTGTAGAAACAGCACAAAACACTATAAATGTGAGGAATAATATTTTTTTCATTGATATATTTGTATATTTTTAGCGACGCAAAAATACAAATAATCAATGGAACAGCAAAATAAAATTTTACAACAAGATGCGCTCAATCCCCGTCGGAAAGGGCCGACAACCTGCGTGTAATCCAGAACGCAAAAGGAATGGAGAGCAAGAAGGTGCATACATCTGCAACTGCCTGCGCCATCTCCACGCCCTGCAACCCCAGAAACAGGGGCAGAATCAGCACCGCAGGGATGAAGAACAATCCCTGCCGACCAATGGAGAGCAGTGTGGAGCGGAACGGCATACGGATGTTCTGGAACAGCATGTTGGTCGCCGTGCTCAACGTCACCAAGGGGAATACCAGACACTGCCACCGCAACGCACGGCTGCCAATCTCGATAAGCAGCGGATCTTCACTGCGGAACAACGCAATAATCTGGGGTGCGAAAAGATAGCCAAAAACCGAAAGAATTACCAACATTACTGTGGAGACGCTGTAGGCAAAAAGATAGGACTGCCGTACCCGCCGGTACTTGTGGGCACCATAGTTGAACCCGCACACCGGTTGGAATCCCTGGGTGAAACCCAAAATCAGCGAAAAGGCGAACATGGTGGCACGCGAGACCACCGCAAACGCCGCCACCGACGAAGCCTCGTCGCCTACAGGTGCAAAACGTTTGGCAGCATAGTTGAGCATCACCACCGAAACACAGTTGAACGCCTGTCGGCACAACGACGGCAAACCACCAGCAAGAATCTCACGGTAGTAATATCCCGAAGGTTTGAAATTGGCAAACGAGATGTGCACCGAATCACGACGGCGGGTGCCCCACAGCAGCAGACACCAGGCGCTGAACTGACTGACAGCAGTAGCCACCGAGGCACCTGTCACGCCCATTTCAAAATGGAAAATGAGGATGGGGTCGAGCACAATATTCAGCAAGGCACCGCTGACAATGCCTATCATGCCGAACCGGGCATTGCCCTGCAGTCGCAACTGGTTGTTGAGCGTCAGCGCCGACATCATAAAAGGCGACGCCACAAGAATGTAGCGCAGGTAGTCGCAAGCCGGCTCCACCACGGCGGGCGGAGCACCCAGCAGCACCACCAAACGGGGCAGCAACGGCAACCCTACCAGCGCCGCCACAACGCCCACCAGCAACGGAGTGAAAAAACCCACCGCAGCCATGGTCTCGGCGTCGTCGTAGCGACGGGCACCCAATGCGCGCGAGATATGGTTGCCCGAACCATGTCCGAAAAAGAAACCCACCGCTTGGATGAAAGTCATATAGGCAAACGAGATACCGATGCCGGCGGTGGCTTCGGTGGAGAGATGACCGATAAAGGCGGAATCGACAACATTGTACAACGCCGTCACCACCATGCTCACCATAGAGGGTATGGCCAACCGAAACACCAGTCGGGGTATCGGCGTCTCGGTCATCTCACGGTATTTCTCGTCAAGAGCGGTCACTGAAGAGTTATGAATTTTGGATCTCGAGGTCTTATTGAAAAACCTTTTTTAACTATCCCTTCAACTGCCTATGATTCAGTTGCGTTTGGGGTCGATATGGGTGGTGCCTTTGGAATTGAGCAGCACAAGTTCGGCGGTCTTCATCTTGCCGTCGCGAAGGTATTCCACTGTCACTTTGTCGCCGGGATAGAACAGCGCCACCTCTTCCATCATGGAAGCATATGAATCGACACCCACACCGTTGACTTTCATCAATATGTCACCATCTTTCATGCCTGCCTGGTCGGCAGCGCATTTCGGAATGACACGAGCGATATAGAGACCCTTGGGTTCCTCCAGTCCTTTTTTGTAGGCGATTTCATTGGTCATCTCCGCCACATTGACACCCAGATAGCCACGCTGCACTGCGCCATAGGTACGGAGGTCATTGGTCACCTTGCGTGCTATGTTGGAAGGAATGGCAAACGAGTAGCCTGTGTAGTAGCCGTCACCACTGGCGATGGCGGTATTGATGCCTATCAGCTCGCCGCGTCCGTTGACCAACGCGCCACCTGAATTGCCGCTGTTTACTGCCGCATCGGTCTGGATGAACGACTCGATGGTGCTCTCCACACCGGGATTCTGGATGATGTTCATGTTGCGGGCCTTGGCAGAGATAATGCCCGCCGTCACCGTGGAGGTGAGGTTGAACGGGTTGCCGATGGCCAGCACAGGCTCTCCGATACGCGACGAGTCGGAATTGCCAAATGGGATGGTGCGCAGCCCTGTGGCTTCAATCTTGATAACTGCAAGGTCGGTGGCAGGGTCGGTGCCGACAATATAGGCAGGAAGCTCTTTTTTATTATTGAGTGTCACGGTGATATAATCCGCATCCTGCACCACATGGTTGTTGGTAACGATGTATCCGTCTTCCGAGATAATGACACCCGAGCCATAGGCATTGTAGGTTTTGCGCTGCACGCCACGGTCGATAATCATACCGAAGAATGTCTGGTACAACGGTGTCAGTTTGGTCATCTCGGTCTTGATATGGACGACAGCGTCGATGGTTTGTTCCGCCACATCCGAAAAATCGACTTGTCGCGGGCCCGATTGCGAGGAAAGATTTGAACGGTTGCGAGGTGCAGGAGTAGTCTCTTTATCCGAAGGCTGCGCCGTGCATGCCGACGAAACAAGGAAAAACACAGTTAATGAAGCAAGCAAAAAAATCCTTTTCATTTTCTTTTTATTTTTAGTGTTTACTGTATAAGAAACAACAAAAGCGTCTTTTTATTATAGAAGTGTCAAATTTTATTTGTACATTTGCATTTTGAATCGCTTGACAGCGAAAAGCATTACAACATGAAAATCATCATAGTAGGAACAGCATATCCCTATCGCGGCGGATTGAGTGCCTTCAACGAACGGCTGGCATACGAATACCTGCAGCGGGGCGACACGGTGGAGATTTACACTTTCACCCTCCAATATCCTTCGTTCCTCTTTCCGGGCAAGACCCAATACAGCGACGAGCCGGCGCCTGAGCGCCTCACCATCCATCGGCGCATCAACTCCATCAACCCGTTCAACTGGCTTTCGGTGGGTCGTGAGATTGCCAAGAAACGTCCTGACATCCTCGTCACCAAATACTGGTTGCCTTTCATGGCGCCCTGTCTGGGCACCATCGAACGCCGTGTGCGACGCAACAAGCACACGCGCGTCATCTCCATTCTGGACAACATCATCCCCCACGAACACCGCATCGGCGACCGCATGTTCTCACGCTATTTTGTACGCTCGACCGACGGCTTTGTCGCCATGTCGCGCTCTGTGCTCGACGACCTTGGACTGTTCGACACCCGCAAGCCCCGCCGTTTCTGCCCCCATCCGCTCTATGACCACTACGGCACCCTGGTGGACAAAAACGAGGCACGTCAGACGTTGCAACTCGACCCCGATGGACGCTATGTGCTGTTTTTTGGATTCATTCGCAGCTACAAAGGTCTCGACCTGCTGCTCGATGCCATGGCCGACCCGCGAATGAAAGAGATGGACATCCGCCTGATAGTGGCAGGCGAATTCTATGGCGACCCCAAGCCCTACATGGAACAAATCGAACAGCTGCAGATAGCCGACCGCACAGTGCTCTGCACCGATTTCATCCGCGACAGCAAGGTGAACAACTACTTCCGCGCCTGCGACATCGTAGCACAGCCTTACAAAAGCGCCACCCAGAGCGGCGTCACCCAGATAGCCTTCCACTTCGAGAAACCCATGTTAGTGACCAACGTAGGCGGTCTGGCAGAGATTGTCCCCGACGGAAAGATAGGCTATGTGGTGGAACCCGACGCACGACAGATAGCCGACGCACTGGTACGCTACTATAGCGAGAACCGTGAAGCCGAATTCACCGAAGCGGTCAAAGAAGAAAAGAAAAAATACAGCTGGAATAACATGACCGAAGCCATTGGGGAACTATAACTTTATCGAAGCGACACCTTCAAACCTATCAACATATCAAAATGATCATCCGAAGCAAAGCACCTTTACGACTGGGACTGGCCGGTGGCGGAACCGACGTGTCACCCTACTCCGACATCTTCGGAGGCGCCATCCTCAACGCCACCGTCGACATGTTTGCCTATACCACCATTGAACCCACCGACGACGGCAAGGTAGTCTTCCTTGCCCCCGAACAGCATCTGCGTGAAGAATACTCCCACGCCACCGAGGTGGACACCGACGGCTATTTCATCCTCCACAAAGGAGTCTACAACCGCATCGTCAAACAGTTCACCCACCACCCGTTGTCACTGCGCATCGCCTCGTTTGTCGACGCTCCTGCCGGCAGCGGCATGGGTACCTCCTCCACCTTGGTGGTCAGTATACTGGGGGCTTACGTGGAATGGCTGAAACTGCCTTTGGGCGAATACGACATCGCACGGCTGGCCTACGAGATCGAACGCATCGACCTGGGTCTGGCAGGCGGCAAACAGGACCAGTACGCAGCCACCTTCGGCGGATTCAATTTCATGGAATTCAAAGAGGAAAACGTTATCGTCAACCCCCTGCGCGTGCGTCCCCGCTATCAGGACGAGCTCTGCCACAACCTGCTGCTTTACTACACCGACACCAGCCATGTCAGTGCCGACATCATCAAGGAGCAGCAGCAGAACGTCAAAGCCAAGAACAGCAACAGCATCGAGTCGATGCACAAACTGAAAGAACAGGCAGTCCAGATGAAAGAGGTGCTGCTGAAAGGCGACATCGACCGCATCGGCGAAATTCTGGACTTCGGTTGGCAGCACAAGAAACAGATGGCCAAGAGCATCAGCAATCCACGCATTGACGCCATCTACGACGCCGCCCGCAAGGCAGGTGCCACGGGAGGCAAAATCAGCGGCGCCGGCGGCGGCGGATTCATGTTCTTCTACTGCCCCGGACTGACACGCCACGACGTAGCCGACGCACTGCTGCAGTTCGGCGGCAACATACGGCGCTATGAATTCACCACCGAAGGTCTGAAAACCTGGACTATGGGAGGGTGAGAAAACGTAGTTTTTTAATGACAAACTGGGAATCATGAAATACTCCATTTTTAAATGCAAGGTGTTGTGCCTATGGGCAGTGCTTATGGCGACCCTGATGCCGGCACAGGCCAACGACGGCACCTACTACACTAGCGGCAACCAGCTGGTACCTCTTACCGAAACGGATATCAGCGTACGTAAAGAGGTGCTGACCATCAGCCTGATGGACAACGGATATGCTCGTGTGGATGTCTACTACGAGTTCTGGAATCCCAAAAGCGAAAACAAATACGTGCTGATGGGCTTCGAGGCCGACCCGTCTTACAACGACGACTACAAGTTCCACCCCAACGGCATACACCCCAACATCAAGGATTTCACCGTCGAAATGAACGGAATGGTGGTTTCCTACAACAATGCCGCCTGCCTTGCCGGCACCGGCAAACTGGACAAAATCGACACCCGGAAAAGCTATGTCGTTTACGACAACAACCAGCTGTATGAAGAGGGACATAGTCCCGATCAGGATGGCAAGGGTATTGGCATCGATTTTGCCTATGTCTACTATTTCGATGCCGTTTTCAAGCCCGGACTGAACCGTGTTCACCACACCTACACCTACAAAATGTCCGACGTGGTAGGACTCTCTTACCTCGTCAGCTACAAGCTCTCGCCCGCAACACGATGGGCCAACGGACAGATCGACGACTTCACCCTCATCGTCCGTGCCGACAATACCGCCAAGCATTTCCTCATCCGCCAAGACGACTTGCAGCAATCCACGTACCGAGTCATCGAAGGCAAAGGCAAGACACGCCGCACCCAATACTACGATTTCCCCGCCAACGAGTTCTCGCTGCGTAACGGTGCGGTGTCTGTCCATGTCAAAAACTTCAAACCCACCGACGAGCTTATCATTCAGTCCTATGACATCTTCCAACATCCTGACGATGTACTCCAATCCATCGGAATCACTTACGACCGCACCAATTCCATGAACCTTACCATCACGCTCTACAACAATCCGGAACCCAACCCCGCCGACACAGCATTTATCAGACGAGTGGCTCGCAACCTGCCCTACGCCAACCGCGGCCATGTGTTCCGCGATGCCAAACTGCGCAAATACTTTGAATCGCTGTGGTGGTACATGCCCGATCCGAAATACAAAGACGACGAGTCCGACTTTACCGATGCCGACTGGGATTATATCAAATATGGCAAAGGCATCATAAAATAGTCCCACACCTTTCCAACCCTCAAACCCTTCAATCCTCAAACCCTACAACCATGAACAACCGCATTTCTGAATCCATATCACAGAGCATCGCCGCCAAACAGGCCATCCTGAGCGACAGCGACTTTATGGCTCGTATTGAAAAAGCCGCCGAGATAATCATTGCCTCCCTGAGGAATGGCGGAAAAATCCATTTCTGCGGCAATGGCGGCAGCGCTGCCGACGCGCAGCATCTGGCCGCCGAACTGAGCGGACGCTTCTACTACGACCGTCCGCCGCTCAACGCCGAAGCGCTCCACTGCAACACCTCGTACCTCACCGCCGTGGGCAACGACTACGGCTATGAATACATCTTTGCCCGCCTGCTGCGAGGCACCGCCAAACGCGGCGACGTGCTGATAGGCATCAGCACCTCGGGCAATTCCAAGAACATACTGAAAGCCTATGAGGTATGCAAAGAGAACGGCATCCATATCATCTCCCTCACCGGCATGACCGGCGGCGCCATGAAAGAGGATTCGGAAATCCTGCTCAACGTGCCCTCGACCGACACTCCGCGCATCCAGGAAAGCCACATCATGATAGGCCACATCATCTGCGAACTGGTAGAATCGGCCATGTTTCCGAAATAAACCTTTCACCCCCCTTCTATGGAATGCATCATCCTCGCCGGCGGATTCGGCACACGGTTACGCAGTGTGGTCAGCGATGTCCCCAAGCCCATGGCACCTATTGGGGAACGTCCTTTTCTGGAATTGCTGATGGACTACCTGATAGACTATGGCTGCAGCCATTTCGTACTCTCTACAGGCTACATGCACGAGAAGATTTCCGCCCATTTCGGCGAAGCCTACCGGGGCGTGCCCGTTTCCTACGCAGTGGAACAAGAGCCCCTCGGCACCGGCGGCGGCATCCGCAACGCCATGCAATACTGTCATGAAGAAAGTGTTGTGGTGCTCAACGGCGACACCCTGTTCCAGATTGACTACGACGATTTGCAGCATTTCTTCCATGCTCACCCTACCCGACTTGCCGTGGTGCTGCGTCAGGTAGACGACACCGCCCGCTATGGATCGGTAAGCACCGACTGCTGCGACCGCATCGTGCGCTTCACCGAGAAAAACGCCTGCGGCGGCATGGGAACCATCAACGGCGGCATCTATATGATGCACCGCACACTGCTCGAAGAGTATGCTGTCGGCACACCTTTCTCCTTTGAAAAAGACATCATGCAACGGCTGTTCCGCGAAGAGGCTTTCTACGCCTACACCTCAGGAGCCTATTTTATCGACATCGGCGTACCGGAGGATTACCAAAAACTAGTGGAAAAAGTCAGAAACGCTGCCCAGCACTAATCTGAAGCAGCGAAACCTCATCCAGCGTCTGCTGCGCCAGCGACTGCAACACCTCAGGGGTCACATAATGAGGGTTACCCGCCGTCAATACCGCCATAAAATTGTCTGTAAAGCGTTCATCAATACCGGTGTCGCTCATCTGGCCAAAGCGTTCGGCACGTTCAAAGACGCCATCAATGCTTCGCATAAAGTCGCCCAGCAGTGTGTTGCGCACCAACTCCAGTTCCTCCTCGGGAACAGGTTCCTCCCGCAAACGGGCAATCTCTTTCATGATTTCATCCAGCGCCTGCCGCGATTTGTCGGCGGCGACATCTGTGAGAATATAGAACAGGATGCTGCCCCGGTTGACTTGCGTCATGGCGTGGATGCCATAAGTATAACCTTTTTCTTCGCGCAGATTGGACATCAGGCGCGAACCGAAATAGCCGCCCAGCAGCGTGGAGAGCACCATAAACTGGGCATAACTCACATCGTCCCAACGGAAAGGCAGCAACCGACCCACCCGCAGCGTGTTCTGCACCGCCTGCGGCATCTCGAACTGGAACAACCCCGCCGGGGCGGTGGCACACGACGGCGGCAGTTGTGTCATGCAGGATGCCGTCCACGGCGCCTGCGAGAAGCAGCTGTCGATAGCCTGCAGCACCTCTTGCGTCACATGACCACTGACCACCAGACGCGCCTGCGACAGCCGATGGTAATGCTTGTGGAATTCACGGACATCCTCTACCGTAAGGGCATCAAGGTCGGCGGGGACGGCATAGCTTCCCAATGGGTGGTCGAAACCATACAGGTGCTCCCAAAAGTGATTGCGGGCCACGTAGGAGGTTTTCTGCCAGTCGGTCTGCATGCGCTGGCGGCGTTTGGACATAAAGACGTCAAACTCTTCCTGCGGATAGCATGGCACGGTGAGCATCTCGTAAAGCAACGGCAGCAGGTCGTCCAGATAGCGTGTCAGACTGTAGGCCGTCAGCTGTGCCGTCACTGAGTCGTTGTTCTTTTCCAGAATAATACCCCTAAAATCCAGAAATTCGGCAATCTCACGCGCCGAATGGCGACAGGTTCCTTCACTGATAAGCTGGATGGCGGCAGCTGCCTGCAAACGTTTGCGCTGCAAAGCCGTACCCGCCTCGAAAACCACATCGAAACGAATCAAATCAATATGGTTGTCAACGAAATAATATATTGTCTGACCATTTTTCATGGAGTAGGACTGCGGTGCAAGTCCGGAACGGTCGATATCAGCAGGCGAAAGCGTAATCATACGAGACATTTAATATGTTAAAACAGCACCGTGATTTTCAGGTTGAGTTGGCGCGCCGTCAAGTAGTTGGGTACAGGATAGTACTGGTTGGAATAGTCGGCCACCCAGATATAGGAGACCACATTCTTGTAGTCGAACAGGTTGAAAACTTCGATTGAAAGCAGGATATCGTCCAGATGGCGCATCAGACGGCTTTCCTTGATGCGTTGGAATCGGGACAGCTGCAATGTGTTGCCCCAGTCCACCCGCAGATAGGCCGGGTAGTTGCGCGTCACACTGAAGTCGCGCTGCGTCGGGAAGGTGTAGGGCAGTCCGCTGCCCACGATGAAATTGAGCGACATCCTCCAGAACGGCACCGTGGGGACATAGTCCTGGAAGAAAAGCTTGAAGCTGACACGCTGGTCGGTGGGCCGTGCAATCCAACCGTAATCGTCGCCAAGGATGTCCTCCTGCGTTTTCATCAACGAGAGGGAGGCCCACGATTCCAGACCCTCCACCACCTCGCCGCTCAACCGCAACGAGAGTCCGGCGGCATAGCCCACAGCATCGTTGTGGGCATCGTAGCGCACCCGAAGGTTGTCGATACGGTAGGGCACCAGATGGTCTATATACTTATAATATATGTCAGCGGTAAACTTGAAGGGGCTGCTACCGATATGGAAATTCCAGTCCATGGTACCCATCACCTGATACGACTGCTGGGCATGCAACGCATGGTTGAGCATACCGTCGTCGAAACGGTATTCCCGATAGAAAGGTGCCTGGCTGTAGACACCGGCAGCCAGACGGAACAGCATGTCGCGTTCCCACACCGGCTTGTAGTTGACGCTGACACGCGGCGAGAAGAGCAACTGACGATTGTGCGGCGACGACGTGTCGAACTGGAGTTGATTGACGTAACCTGTATGGACACCCGCCAACAGGTCGTCCTCAAACGAGATGTCGTACCATTGCAGACGGGCTCCCGCCACAAAGCGCCACAAGTCGCCCCGGCTGTTGTAAAGATCCACGTTGCGTTGCACAAATCCCATCAAACGCGTGGTAGAGACGCGGTGGTTGGAACGGCAGAACTGTTGCAGAATGGGTGCATGGGGCTCGTTGCCTGCCGTGCCGGGTATGTCGTACGAAGTGGGCATGGCATAGCCTGCCGAGTCGACCCATTTCCATTCGCGCATGCGGTCACGCAACTGTTCATGCTGCACCTTTACGCCCCAGTTCCAGTTGCCCAACGTGGCATAATGCGAGCCTCGCAACTCGGTGGAGAAAATCTGCGTCTGCAGATTGTCGCGGGCATGCTCCAGGAAGGAACCCACGCCACGGTCGAAGCGCTCCGTCTCGCCTTCTTCGTTGACATTGCCCACATTCAGTTCGTAAAGCATAAACTGGCTGAGGATGTCGTAAGCCTCCGTTTCCTTGTTCGACTGGAACGAGGTGGTCCATTTCAGCCGCATATCGTCGGTAGGATGGTAGTCTACCGTCAGTGCCGTCAATGCCGTGCGGTAGCTGTCACGCTCTTCGCCCTCGTAGAAGACCTCAAACTCCATGGCTTCGCTGAAGCCTCCAAAGGTGGTGGTCTGTTCCGAAGGAATCAACCCATAGACATTGTGGGTCAGTATAGTAAGCAGTTGGAAATCTATTTGGTCGTTCAGCCTGTAGGACAACAGTGTCTGAAGGTCGGTATAGGATGTGGTGTAGTTGCCCTTGGTGTCGAGCGAACGGAAGATGTAGCGGTTGGAGTGGCGGCGGAAACCGACGGAATAGTTGAAGCGCTCACCCAACGACCCTTTGAGGGAAAGCGACGCGCCGAGAAACGATGCCGACGCACGGCCGCTGAAATCGTTGTGACGTCCGTAAGTGATGTCCAGCACCGACGCCATGCGGTCGCCGTAGGTAGCATCGAAGCCGCCGGGCGAAAAGAGGATATGGTCAACCAAATCGGGATTGATTATCGAAGTGCCCTCCTGTTGTCCACTGCGTATCAGCATGGGGCGGTAGACCTCAACACCGTTGATATAGACAAGGTTTTCGTCGAAAGAGCCGCCGCGGACCGAGTATTGCGACGACATCTCGTTGTTCGAACTAACGTCGGGAAGTGTTTTCAGCATCGATTCCACACCCGTCTGGGGACCCACGCTATGCTCTATCCGCTCCACATCGATGGTGGTGAAGGTGGTGGTACGCGTCCGGTCGTCGGAAACCGTCACCGGTCCCAATGTCGTGCCACTCTTCATCCGGAAGTGTACCGTCGTATTTCCCGAAGGCAGCCGCATCGCGGTATCGATAGTGCCATAGCCTGTAAAACTCACCCGCAGGGTCAGGAGCGAATCCATCGGCAGCCGGAGTTCGAAACGCCCCTTGGCATCGGTCACCGCACCCACCACGGGGTTCAGGCTGACCGCCGCCACATGGGCATACTGCAACGGCTTTCCGTCGTCACCCGACACCGTACCCGACAGCGTCGCCACGCTCTGGGCATGAAGCGACACGACAGATAATAGAAGCAATACAACTGTTACCGTCCGAACAAAGAAAGTGCGTACAGGAATATTCATTTAACGGGTTACAACATTCAAATACCCATCCATAACGCCACCATCGCCGCTTTATTGTTCATTGAAAAAATGATTTTCATTTTAAAAAAATGTATGCAAATAAAGATAATCAGTAGTGATGCATGAGGCAAACAGAACATCAAAAGGAGTCAACCTATTTCAGGAAATGACAACAAAACAATAAAAACAAAACAAGTCCGTTATGCAGGGGTAAATTGTTCGTTGTTTTTTGACCACATCATCCCACAAGTATACAAACCATGAAACGGCTGCTTCTTCTTACCGGACTGCTGGCGATAGCCTTGACGACCTGGGCACAAGGCCACTCGCTGACATTCACCTCTGTCACCGATGCCAAATTTTTCGTCTACCTGAACGGCAAACTGCAGAACGAGAAATCGTCGGGCATGGTGACGCTCCAGGGGCTGGAAGAGAAAAAATACCACATCCGCATCGTCATCGACGACCCCTTCGAGGTGGCGGTGACCAGCACCATCAAACCTGACGGAAAACACAACGAATACACTGTCCACTTCAATGCCGTGAGGGAACGGGTCTATCTGAAACCGGCCAAGGAACAGCGCGACACGCCCGTATGGCAGGACGGCGATGATTCCGAGTCAACCGTCGTGACGCAGGAGCCTGTCGACGAACCCAAACGGCAACAGACCACCCTACGACAGAAAAACTATGAAGACACCGCCACGCAGCGCGTGGTCAACCGCGTCAAAACGCATACAATTTACGAATAGGCTATCGCCATTCCATTTTTTTACGTACCTTTGCATTCGAAACAAACAGAAGTAAGCATTATGAAATACAGACTTATCATACTGGCATTGTTATGTTTGGGTTTTACCTGCGCCGCACAGAACAAAATCGACAAACAGGGACGCCGCCAAGGTCATTGGATTAAAACCGACAAAGACGGCAGCCGCATCTTTGAAGGCGATTTTGTAGACGGTCAGGAAACCGGAACCTTCAACTACTACTACCCCGACGGAACACTGAAAATACGCAACACCTATATCGTCCCGGGCCGCTACTGCAAACATGAGGCCTACGACGAGAAAGGCCACCTGCTCGCCACGGGCTACTACAACCAGAAAAACCGCGACAGCGTCTGGCATATCTACAACGAAGAGGGCCGTCTGCTGAAAATCGCCACCTACAAAATGGGCATCAAACAAGGCGCACACGTCATCTTCAACGCTAATGGAGACACCGCCGAGGTGGCCAACTGGAAAGACAACCGCCGCCACGGACGCTGGTGGAAACGTATCGGCGAGAAGGGCTACATCACCGGCCGCTACGAGGAGGGTCTCATGCAGGGCAAACTGATTGAATACGATGACCACGGCAAACTGGTGAGCGAAGGCAACTACAAAGACGGCGCCAAAAACGGCAGCTACCGCTACTATGAGAACGGCAACCTTTCTGTCGACGAGACTTGGCAGGATGGCACACTTGTCGACCGCCGCATACTGCTCCACACGCCTGCCAACTACTGGCAGTCTATCTTTGGCATCGCCTACTACATCCCCAAAGGCAACATGGGCAGCATTGTCTACCTCACCGACGGAACCAAACTGACCTGCACCGACATGCCCGACGCCATCAACGAGCGTGTGGGACATGAATACTTTGTGCTTATCGACCGCAAAAACCGCGTCATGGCCGCCACGTCAAGCATTGAGGGTGTCACCCGCGATGCTGAAGGCCGCGCCATTCTGAAACTCAACCCTCAGCCCCCGTTCACCATCTTCCCCGACGAGGACTGCATCAAGATGGTTCAATCCATCAAACGCCTAGACCAACTGGACGAATAGCACAACAACTCAGCTGATTGACAATCAGATTTTATTAATTCTAAAAAAGGATAAAAAAAACAGGGACGATACCACATCGTCCCTGTTCACATTAAACACTATTACAAAATCCAAATTATTACGAAAGCCTTATCAAGAAAATTCACATGAATCACAACTTAACAGATTAAGTCCTTTTTCATCTGAATTGTGATGCAAAAATACATGTTTTTTTGCAATCCACCAAAAAAAATTTACATTTTCGTTCCTTTTCAGTCCAAATCTGCACTATATCAAAAGTATAATTGTATATTTTATTTCCAAGATAGTATATTTTTCACATGACAAAAGACAAGAAATAACCTTCAAAAAATTGTTTTTTTTCAAAAACATGGGGAAAAAACAGATTACTAAGGCAACTGTTTCATACGAAAACCGTCGAAATGTCGTTATTGCGACAAAAAAGACTGAACCTCCCATTATCCAGTGAAAACAATCGCTACACACACGTTGGGTTGCAAACTCAATTTCGCCGAGACATCAGATCTGGTACGGAAATTCACTTCCAAAGGATGGAAAGCGGTGGATTTTAATGACAAAGCGGACCTTTATGTCATCAACACCTGCACCGTCACCGCCATCGCCGAGAAAAAGTGTCGCAACGCCATACGGCAAGCCATCGCTGCAAATCCCGACGCTGTGGTAGCTGTCATCGGATGCTTCGCCCAAAACGCCACATCGGAAATCCGGAAAATCAAAGGGGTTGACCTCACCTTGGGCAACGACCAAAAGCACAACCTGCTGCAATATGTGGAACAATTCCTTTCCCAAAAAGGAAAAACCAAGTCGCCCGCCGACGAGCATCAACCTGAACCCAAAAGTTTCCAACTCTCCTACTCGCACGCCGACCGGACCCGCACATTTTTCAAAGTGCAGGACGGCTGCGACTATTTCTGCACCTATTGCGCCATCCCCTTTGCCCGTGGACGTTCGCGTAGCGCCACGATTGCCGAGACCGTTGCCATGGCCCGCGAAATAGCTGCCGCCGACACCAAAGAGGTGGTTCTGACGGGTGTCAACACGGGAACTTACGGCCTACACAACGGCGAAACGTTCATCGACTTGCTGAAAGCCCTCGACAATGTGGAAGGAATTGAACGCTACCGAATTTCCAGCATCGAGCCCAATCTGATCACCGACGAAATCATCGACTTTGTAGCCTCCTCCCGCCACTTTCTCCCCCACTTCCATATTCCCCTGCAGGCGGGGAGCGACAAGGTGCTTCGTCTGATGCGCCGCCGCTACGACACTGCCTTCTACGCTGCACGGATCCTAAAAATCAAAAACGCCATGCCCGACGCCTGCATCGCAGCCGACATCATGGCCGGTTTCAACGGAGAGACCGACGAGGAATTCGAAAAAGTGATGGCCTTTGTCGACAGCCTCCCCATCTCCTACCTGCATGTCTTCACCTTCAGCGAACGCCCCAACACCGCAGCACTCTCCCTGGAGGGCCGCATCGACGTCCATCACCGACGAGAGCACAGCCGGATGCTGCAAGAACTCTCCGAGCAGAAGAAAAAAGAATTTTACCGGCAACAAACCGGAAAAACACGCCCCGTGCTATGGGAGAGCGATGTGAAAAACGGCATGATGTACGGATTCACAGACCCCTACATCCGCGTGCGACGCAAATACACCCCTGCATTTGTCAACACCATCACCGACCACACGTTAACCCGCTTTTTTGACAATGTCGAAGTGTTTGAATAATCTGTTGGCAATGCAACTTATTAACATATTAATATAATAATACACAAACAATTACATTTATTTGTTGAATTACTTGTTGTTATCATCCTCTCGAAAACCAAATCAACTGCGAATTAATGTGTATTTTTGCATTATTTAATAAACCAAATATATCAATTTATCATTTTAAAACCAACAATTTATGAGCGGACTATTTGGAACCGTTACCAAAAATCCCTGTGCCACCGACCTTTTTTACGGCACAGACTATCATTCACATTTGGGCACCCGTCGTGCAGGTCTTAGCACTATCGACAACGGTGTCATGCACCTTAACATTCACAACATCCAAAACTCTTACTTCCGCACCAAGTTCAGCGAGGACATCCATGAAATGGCCGGCGACATGGGCATCGGCGTCATCAGCGACACCGACCCGCAACCTATCGTCGTCAATTCGCACCTGGGACGCTTTGCCGTGTGTACTGTGAGTAAAATCAACAACATCGAAGAGTTGGAGCAGATGTGCTTGGAAAAAAGGCAGCAGTTTACCGAACTCAGCATGGGCGGCACCAACCCCACCGAGCTGATCGCACTGCTCATCACCCAAGGCAAAGACTTCGCCGACGGCATCCGCAATGTCTACCGCCATGTCAAAGGCAGCGTCTCAATGCTGATACTCACCGAGCAGGGCATTATTGCCGCCCGCGACTATCTGGGCCGTACTCCCTTGGTCATCGGACGCAGAGGCACCGACTATGCAGTCGCTTCCGAAAGCCACACCTACATCAACCTCGGATTCCAAACCATCCGCTACGTCGGCCCCGGCGAGGCAGTACTCATCTCCCACGACGGACTGACCCAACTGCTGGAGCCCTCCAAGAAGATGCAGATTTGTTCGTTCCTCTGGATCTATTACGGCTACCCTGTGGCTCAATACGAAGACATCAACGCCGAAGAGGTTCGCTACCAACTGGGTCTCGCCATGGGACAGCAGGACGACGTGGAGGCCGACTTTGTTTCGGCCATCCCCGACTCGGGCATCGGCATGGCGCTGGGCTACGCTGCCGGAAAAGGCATCCCCTATAAACGCGGCGTGCTGAAATACACCCCCACATGGTCACGCAGTTTTATGCCTGTCAACCAAGAGTCGCGCAACCTGGTGGCCAAAATGAAGCTCATCCCCAGCGGCAAGGTGCTGGAGGGGAAAGATGTTGTCTTCTGCGACGACTCCATCGTCCGCGGAACCCAACTTCGCGACCAGGTCAAGATGCTCTACAACGCAGGGGTGAAGCATGTCCACATCCGCATCAGCTGCCCGCCGCTGATTCACGGTTGCACCTTCCTCAACTTCTCTGCCTCGAAAACCGACATGGAGCTTATCGCCCGCCGCTGTATCGAAGAACTGGAAGGCGGTGAAATACGCAACCTTGAAGCCTACCGCGACAGCACCACCAAAGAATATGCCGCCATGGTGGAGAAAATACGCCAGCATGTAGGCGTCGACACCTTGAAGTTCAACAGCCTCGACACAGTATGCAACGCCATTGGACTTCCCAAAAAACAGGTCTGCACCCACTGTTTCGACGGCTCCAGCTACGACATCAGCGCCCCCGACCTGAACCAACTCTCCATGGAATTATAACCCTACGCTTTCCATACGAAACATAGTTACCAAAACACATCGCAATGATTCGAAAAACAATCCCAATCCTGTTTATGACGCTCGCCGTCGCCTTCCTTGCCCAAGCGCAAGTGGATCCTGACGGCGACTCCGGCAGATTGTCACAGATTTCGCAGTTCCATGCCCGCGACTTCTGTTCCAACTACAACGTGGATGCGCGTATCATCGACAACGAGGACAACATCCGCGTCATCATGGACAGCTTGCAGAAAGTTCAACCCAACGCCTATCCCCTGATGAGCCAGTGGTGCAGACAACAGCGCATGCGCATGACCACCATGGTACGGAGTCTGCGCAACGACTATGCTTGGGACGGAAACATTGCATGGATGGACTCCACTCACTGCATCGTCGATGCCGGAACCTATCTGGCACGCATGGAAATGACGATGAAAATGCTGCAGGAGCGTGCTGAAAACTACGACGAATTGGAAAAGCGACGCATCGAAGCCGAACGCCTTGCCGCCGAAGAGCGCGCACGCGCTGAAGCACGCCGCCTGCAACAGGAGAAAGACCAACGGCTGACCTCTCTGAAAGACAGCATCAAAAGCCTCCACACTTCCATCACCTCCATCTGCGATGCCCACGGTGTGTCGGACAAGGCACGTGTCAAGGAGCTCAAAGATCTCTACTATGCCTATCTGGCCGTCTACAACAAATACGACTTGGCGAGCGACAACACCGACAATGCCCGCTTCACACAACTTGACGAACTAAAGGCTTTTCAGTCCGAGCTGCTCGACAGCGTGCTGAGCGAGAACTCGTTCCGCTACCGCATCGACAACTTCGGCAACAGATTGAAGGTGCGCGCCGGCAAGAACCACACCGATGTCAGCAAATCCTACAACAAAGTCTTCAAACGCGTCAACATTCCCGTAACGTTCAAAAACATTGCCGAATACCACGAATATGTGAACCAGCTGCGCAACGTCATCGCTGTGCAGGAGAGCTACATCACCGTGATAGAACTGCGCGAAACCATCAGCCAGAAAAGCAACACCATCCAGCAACAGTGCAGCAAAAAACATCGCGATATTCTCAGCTCCTACAAGGAAATCCTCGGCGAGCAGAACATCGTACCCTCCTACTCCACGCTGAACGAAAGCCAGAAATTTGTCGCCAATCTGGAAGAGTTTGTCCTGTTGCAGGACAAATACAGCTCGGTCATCAACCGCATCGATGTCATCGAAGTGCGAGGCGACTCTATTCTCGCTCTCTGCGTCAAAGACCTCAAGGATGTTGCCACCGCCTATAAAGAATTGGTCAACGCCACCGACTTCATTCCCAAATTCATCAACCTCTCTAGTGCCGAATACTACAACAAGACACTGGATGAGTTTGAGACCGTCCAACGGCATTACATCACCACCGTCGGACTGCGGAAGACCATTCACGCGAAGGAAGAGCGCATTCTTAGTTCCAAGAACGCACCCAAAGGCTTGATAAATGGATATAAACAGATGCTGCGCAACACGCATTTCACCCCCTTCTTCACTACGGCAACCGCCGGTGCCGACTTCACCTCCTTGCTGAGCCACTTTATCAAGATTCAGGAAAAATTCGAGGACATCATCGAACAGAACATCCGTATCGAAAACACATCGAAACAGCTAAAAACCGCTTTCAAGGAATTTGGCAACATCTCCAAAGCCTACAACCGCATGATTACCGAGTACACCATCGAGGCCGTCATTCTGAGTGAGAGCGACTTGAACAGCTACCGTTCGCATCAGGATGCCATCATGACCATGCAGGCCCGCTTTGAAGAGTTGTCCAACTCGTCGGAAAAAGAGGACTACAACCAGCGTCTGAAAAAAGTGAAAGAGATTGACAAAATCAAACTGATAATGGGTATCAAATAAAAAATAATTTGTTAATTATTTTAGGTTTTACATTTTTTTTCATATCTTTGCACTTTGACAAGCCACAAGGCTAATTACATCAAAAAACACCTTAAAGACTAATAATCAGAAAATTTATTATTTTTTTTAACTAAATCAAAACAATCATGAAGAAATTATTCTTAGTTATCGCAGCTGTCTTCACAATGGCAGCAACTGCAAATGCACAGGACAACGCATTGGGTGTTCGTCTCGGCGGTGGTCAAGGTTACGGTGCTGAACTCTCCTTCCAGAAAGGTCTGGGTGGCAATCGTCTCGAAATCGACCTTGGTCTGAATCTTGAAGACGAATTCACAGCTTTCAGCCTCACCGGTGTTTACCAGTGGACTGGTGAAATCGCCAAAGGTTTCGGTTGGTATGCTGGCGTTGGTGCCCGTCTGGGTTACTGGAACTATGACCTCGACGGTGTTGACGCTGAAATCGCCCTCGGTCTCGTTGGCCAGGCCGGTCTCGAATACAAATTCTCCGCAGTGCCTATCCAACTCTC